>TARA_B110000003_G_scaffold274110_1_pt1 | contig 50378 bp, 48 predicted proteins | sample TARA_B110000003 | Tara Oceans TARA_B110000003 (sample SAMEA4396424) | marine metagenome | biome: Westerlies Biome; feature: [SRF] surface water layer (ENVO:00010504); material: water (ENVO:00002006), including particulate matter (ENVO:01000060) such as... | depth 5 m
TTTTTATAGAATTCTTATATAACGTTGCTATCTAATACTAAATCATTACTTTTATTAAAAAATGGATTCAGAAAAACATAAGAATGAGAGTAAATCTAGACTTCATTTAAGGAACAAAAACAAAGAAAGATATGATTTAAATGCATTAATTGAAGCTATGCCTTCTCTTTCTGATTTTATTGTACCTAACAGATATGGGGAAAATTCTATTGAATTCTCAAATCCTTTAGCCGTAAAAACGCTTAATAAAGCTATTTTGAAACATTATTACGGGATTGACAACTGGGATTTTCCTGACAAAAACCTATGCCCTCCCATTCCTGGAAGAGCTGATTACATTCATCATGTTGCTGATATATTAGCTCAAAACAACTTTGGAAAGAATCCGACAGGAAATAAAATAAATTGTTTGGACATAGGAACTGGAGCAAGCTGTATCTACCCAATCATTGGAAGCACAGAATACGATTGGAATTTTATTGGTTCAGATATTTCTTCAGAATCAATAGAATCAGCAAATACGATTATAAATTCCAACCCATCTATCAGTAAAAATATCGTTTGTAGGCTACAAAAAGATTCGGAAAATATTTTAACTGACATAATAGAAAAAGAGGAGAAATTCGACATATCCATCTGCAACCCACCCTTTCATTCAAGTGTTGAAGATGCTCAAAAAGGTAGTCATAGAAAAGTAAAAAATGTATTGAAAAAAGAAACCAATAAAGTTGAACTCAATTTTTCAGGAATAAGTGATGAATTAGTTTACCCTGGTGGAGAGTATCAATTCATCGAAAAAATGGTTAAGGAAAGCAACAAATATTCTAAAAATGTTCTGTGGTTTTCTACTTTAGTTTCTAAACAATCGAACTTAAAAGGAATCTATATCCTACTACAAAGATATGGAGTAAATCAGGTTAAAACCATTCCTATGGGAACAGGAAATAAATCAAGTCGAGTTGTTGCTTGGTCCTTCTTTTCTAGAGATCAACAAGCCCAGTGGAGAGAGGATAGATGGAAGTAAATGTAATTTTTTATTAATTTTAAATTATAAATAACAACCCATTATTATGACCGTATTTATTGCAGCATTATCAATATTTTTCTTGAGACTTTCAGATCAAAGCCTAGGAACAATTCGAGCTTTATTAATTACAAAAAACAAACCTTTATACGCTGGCTTAATTGGTCTTATCGAATCTGTGATATAGATTTTAGCAGTCTCTAAAGTAATTGAAGATATAGACGATAATTTACTAATTGCTGGATACGCATTAGGCTTTGCTGCAGGAACAATTATAGGTTCTTACATCGAAGGCTTTATGGGTTTTGGGGATATGGTTATAAGAGTATTTTCATCAATTGATGACCCAAGTGTTGCAGATCCTTTAAGAAAAGAAGGTTTTGGTGTAACAGTAATAAATGGTGAAGGATTAAAAGGAGCTGTAAGAATCTATTGGTGCATTGCACCAAAAAGAAAATTGAAAACAGCATTGAAAATTATAGAATCAACTAATCCAAACGCCTATGTTACTACTGATTTAGCAAACCCAAGGGCATTGAGAAAATAAATTTTATTTAGAAGGAAATTTCATTCGATAAGAAACCTTAATAGAACCTTTAGAAATATCTACTAATTTTCTCCTAAGCATTCTTCTTTTTAATGGTGACAGATAATCGGTAAACAAAACACCTTCAATATGATCGTATTCGTGCTGAATTATTCTGGCTTTTAAACCATCAAATTCCTCTTCTACCCATTCGAAATCTTCATCTTGGTATTTAATTTTTATTTTTGGCTTTCTAAATACATCTTCTCTAACATCAGGGATAGACAAACAACCTTCGTTAAAAGACCATTCCTCCCCTTCTTCCTCTATTATAGTAGGATTAATGAATGTCATACAAAAGTCTTCCATTTCTGGGTCGTCATCAGAAAATGGACTTCCATCAATTACGAAAAGACGAATGCCTTTACCAATCTGTGGAGCTGCAAGACCTACCCCGCTAGCTTCGTACATAGTTTCGTACATATCTTCAATCAACTGCTCTAAACCAGGGTATTCAGCGCTTATCTCTTCCCCTTTCTTCTTCAGTACAGTTGTTCCGTAAGCAACAATTGGTAAAATCATTATAAAAGCTCTTTTATTAGTTGTTCTATAGAAATACCTTCGGCTTTATAGTTCTTCACTACACGATGCCTTAAAATAGGAATAGCTACTGCTTTAACATCTTCAATATCTGGAGAATACTTCCCATTGATAGCAGCATGGCATTTAGCACCAATTACTAAATTTTGAGATGCTCTAGGACCAGCTCCCCAAGAAATAAACTGATTAACTCTTTCGCTAGAATAAGTGGAGTTTGGCCTTGTTTTTGCGACTAACTTAACCGCATACTCTATCACATTATCAGAAATTGGAATTCTTCTAACTAATTTCTGAAATTCTACAATTTTCTTACCATCCATAACCTTATTCAGCTTTACGGATAAATCAGAAGTAGTTTTCTTAATTACTTGCAGCTCCTCTTCATAAGAAGGATAATCTAGAATTACATTAAACATAAATCTATCTAACTGAGCTTCTGGCAATGGGTAGGTACCTTCTTGCTCAATAGGGTTTTGGGTAGCTAAAACAAAGAAAGGATCATCTAATTTATAAGTATTACCAGCAGCTGTAACAGCTCTTTCTTGCATAGCTTCTAATAATGCTGCTTGTGTTTTTGGAGGGGTTCTATTAATCTCATCAGCTAAAACAATATTGGCAAACAACGGACCTTTTTTAAACTCAAATTGTCGATCCGAATTTAATATTTCAGAACCAACAATATCAGAAGGCATTAGGTCTGGAGTAAATTGTATTCTACTGTAATCAAGTCCAAGAGCGTCAGAAATAGTTTGTACTAGCAATGTTTTAGCCAAACCAGGAACCCCTACTAATAAGCAATGTCCTTGACTAAATATGGAAATCAATACGTTTTTAACTACTTCATCCTGACCAACTATTACCTTAGCTATTTCAGCTCTAAAATCATCGTAAGAATGTTTAAATTCTTTTACTAAATCTATATCCGACATAATTACTTGCTCCAATTAGTTAATGATTCGCAATTTTCATTGCTACTTATTTTTATGTAAGTATTGTTCAAGGTTAAAGCTTTCCATTTTTCTAAAGCTTGCGATTTTAATTCTTGAAGTGCAACAGTTTGTATTCTGTCATAATCTTCTTGTAAGTTAGCAATGTGCGGACTTGACAATTTATTCACCTTTACAATTCTACATCCTTTTCTTTGATCGAAATTAGTGAAATTTACAGACTTAGAAACATCACCACTCGACAAATCGTCAATAGTTAAAGACAATTCAGAATCTAGTTCCTCTAATAAGAAAGAAGAAGAACCTGATTGAACGTTAATAATTACACCTCCATTATTTTTTGAATCATCCTGTGAGAATTTAAGAGCGGCTTGATCGAAAGTTAAACTATCTAATGCAATAAGATTTTTTATGCTGTCTAATTTAATTTTTACATTTTCATAATCTTGTAATCTGAAATTAGGCTTTAATAAAATATGACGTATTTTAAACTGCTCCCCTTTTCTGTCAACCGTTTGAATAAGATGGAAGCCATATTTGGTTTTAACAGGATTAGAAACTTCTCCTTTTTGCAATCTAAAAGCTACAGATTCGAATTCTGGAACTAATTTACCTTTAGTAACATACCCTAAATCTCCACCTTCTTTAGCAGAACCTTCATCTTCCGAGTATAAAGAAGCTAAAAAACTAAAATCTTCTCCATTCTCTACTCTTTTCTTAAACTCTAAAAGTTGAGTTTCCATTCTTTCTTTTTCGTAAGCTGAAACTTCAGGAAATATAATAAGCTGTGACATCTCTATTTGAGCAGGAAACATTGGAAGACTATCTACCGGAATAGAATTAAAAAACTTTCTAACATCTGAAGGAGTTGTTTTGATAGAAGAAGTAACATTACTTTCCATTCTCTGAGCTAAAATCTGATCTTTTATGATAGAGAAAAACTCTAATCTGATGTCATCAATTGGCTTATTGAAATACTTTTCAGTCTTTTTAATAGAACCTATTTGACTTACAAAATAATCTATACGCTGATCGATAGCACTATTTACTTCTTCATCAGTAACCTCTAAACTATCTACCTCCGCCTGATTAGCTAATAATTTCTGAAACATCATATCTTCCATTACCTGGCATCTTAACTGCTGTTTGTCAGTCTCAGATGAGTTTGGTTGTGAAAGAATCTGAAGAAGTTGTGATTCAATTTCAGAATGCAAAACTATTTTATCGCCAACGATAGCTTCTACTCCATCAATAGTGTTCTGAGCGTTTAGATTCAAAAACAAAAACGAAATTAATATTAATATCAGTTTACTCTTTTTCATATTTAATCAGATTTTTAGATAGTGCTTCTTTATACAATTGATTTTCCATATTAGTCAAAAAATCGAGCTTTCTTATGTTAATCAAAATGGTTTTAATTTGTTTCTTTTCTAGTTCAAAAGGAGAAATTTCACCTATTCTTTTCTTCTTTTTAAAATAAACGAAATAATAAAAATCTTCATCTTTAAATTCGAAATACTTTTTATTTCTAAAATCTCTTGCACTTATCTCCTGTGGCAACTTATTAGTTAAATCTTGTAAAAGAATCCATTCCGAATTCAAGGAGTACTCGTCAGCAAATTGATAGCAATAGTCTTCCAACAATTCTAAATTTCTACTATCTTCAGACTTATACCACTTTAGAAGCTTAAATAAATTAGGAACCTCTTTTTTTACTTTAACATAGTTTAACTGAACAAAATTATTTTTAATCTTAAAATTTGATTTGTTTTCTACGTAATACTTTTTCAAGTCTAATTCGGAGACAACTGTATCTAATTTTTGCTCAACTAAAAGTTTTTGGTATTTGAATATTAATAGCGAATTTTTGTAATCCTGAACTTGCTTATCTACATCCATCAATTCATCATCTAAATTAATTTTAGCTTTATGAATTAATGCATGTTTTTTAACCCATTTCTCTATTAATGTACTCAATAACAGAAGACTATCCTCTTGAGATAAATCACCCTGAAAAGAATATTCAATATCGTCAAAAAACAAATCATTTCCATGAATGGTAGCTATATGAATTTTCTCATCATTCTGAAAAAAAGAGCAAGAGGTTAAACCTATAAAAAACAAAAGAATTAGACCTATCCTCATCAAATAAAATATTTATTTAGTTAAAGAATATAAAACATCTTTGAAGATTATTGCAGGGTACTTTTCTTCTAGCTCTTTTTTCCAGCTAGACTCCAAATAATCTTGGTAATCAGAAATTACAGAACCTCTAGCTTCTTCAAAAGTCTTAATATTTCCGGACTTGATCTCATTAATATGAACTACATTAATAGAACCATCTAACTGCTCTTCAGATTTAGTTAAGCCAACAGACCATTTTTGATCTACTATTTGAGAATCACCTTTGCTATAATCGTTATTTTCAAGGCTTATATTATTCGGGTTAGATAAATTAATGATATTAACTATATCATTATCAGAAAGGTAAACCTGATCTCCTTTTCCAAAGCTAATTACATCTAATTCTCTTTTAGATAGGTTTCTTATAGAGTACCTATTATTTATTAATGAATTCAATCTATCAACTACATCTTGGTTTAAACAAGTAAAGGTAGAAGCAGAAACTGTTTCACCCCAAACGTAATTCTCTTTTGTAAGATCATAGTATTTCTTTAGTCCAACAGAATCTGAAATTGCTTTAGACCATACCTTCTTATCCATTAAATCGAATAACATAATACCATCATGGTATTCTTTCATTAGTGCTTTAAACTCAGGGTATTTGTTTTCTAACTGAGAGTCTTCATAATCTAAACACGTTTTTTCTACCCAATCATTGTACATTTTATTGATGGTAGCAACCATTGTTTTAGGATCGGTATTTGTTTTATTCTTTTCTAAATAATCAGCAAAATCGTCTTGAGTATAATTTTTGTTATCTAGTTGAAATAACGTTTTACCATCAGTAGTATACGTACTTCTGTCCCAATTCTGAAAATTAATTTTGTAGAAAGGAATAATATTAGAAGAATAATTAAGATTTACATCATCTAAACGATTTTGTCTTGAAGTATAAAAGTCGTTTTTAGTTGACGAACTAAAATTCTCTTTAAAATTATATTCTTTTTTAATGGTTTTAACCAAAGCATTTTTACCCTGATTACTTCTACTGTCTCTTTTTATTTTTCTTTCAATATCAGATTTTGCATCTTCAAATGAAGGAACAGGTTTCTTTTCTAATAATTTAATAAAGTGCCATCCGTAAATAGTTTTTACTGGTTCAGCAGTTATATCTCCAACATTTTGCAAAGCGAAAGCAGCATCTTCGAAAGAAGAAACCATTTGTCCACTACCAAACATAGGAAGTACACCATTATTTTTTGCAGAAGATTTATCTGCAGAAAATTTAACTAATTCTTCAAACGTTTTTCCTTCAGCAAATGCTTCCTTTAACTGTACTATTTTTTCTTGATTAGCAACAATCTCTTTTGGGGAAGTATCTTCTCTTTCCTCAATCATGATATGAGAAACTTTTACTTCACCTCTATTCTCTCTTACGTCTTCTACTTTAAGAATGTGGTATCCGTATTGAGTTCTAAACGGAAGAGAAATGTCTCCTTTGTCAGTATTAAAAGCTACTGACTCAAATGAATAGAGCATTCTGAAAGCAGAAAAATAACCTAAATCTCCTCCATTTGTCTTAGCAGAAGGATCTTGAGAATTAGCTTTAGCAACAGAGGTAAAAGAAGAACCAGATAAAATCTGAGATCTTAAGTCCATTAATTTATTGTAAGTAACTAAAGTATCTGCAGGTAGTGCGTTTTCATCTAAATTTAATAATATATGACTTGCACGAACTTCGCTTTTCATTCTTTGATAAGCTTGATCAACCAAAGCAACCTCAGCATTTTTATCTGTTAAATAAGGACGAGCTAATTGCCTTCTATATCCTGCAAGTTCTCTTATGAAAGCTTGAGAAGTGTCCATTTGCTTTTCTTTAGCAAAAAGAACTTTTCTTTTAAAATCAACATACAATTCAGCGTACTCGTCTAGATACTGCTCTGTAATTACTTTATCGTCATTGTTTTTTCTAAATGTAGTTTCAAATTCTGAAAGGGCAACTTTTTCAGGACCAACTTCCATAACAATTTCATCTTGCCCTTTAGTATCGTTTTTCTTATTAAAAGTTCCACTTAGAGCGGCTAACCCTAATGCTATTAAAACTAAAATTCCATTCATGATTTCTCTTTTTTAATTGTACGTTTATTATCTACTATAATTTGGTGCTTCACGTGTAATTCTCACATCATGAGGATGGCTTTCAGTAACCCCTGCTGATGTAATTCTTATAAATTTTGATTTTGTCATTTCTAAAATATTTGCTGAGCCGCAATATCCCATTCCAGACCTAAGGCCTCCTACCATTTGATGAATAACCTCATCTAGTTTTCCTTTGTAATCTACTCTTCCTACAATTCCTTCTGGAACTAATTTTTTCTCATCCTGATCCGATTGAAAGTATCTATCTTTAGAACCAGCCTGCATTGCTTCTACAGAACCCATTCCTCTATACGATTTGAATTTTCTTCCTTCAAATATGATTGTTTCTCCTGGCGCTTCTTCTACACCAGCAATAATAGATCCAAGCATAACAGTACTTGCTCCTGCAACCAATGCTTTAACGATATCACCAGAATATCTAATTCCACCATCGGCTATTACCGGAATGTCAGAACCCTGCAAAGCTTCTACAACATCCATAACTGCAGATAACTGAGGAACACCAACTCCTGCTACTACTCTAGTAGTACAAATAGAGCCAGGGCCAATTCCTACTTTAACAGCATCTACACCAGCCTCTTTTAATGCTAAGGCAGCAGAAGCAGTTGCTATGTTTCCTGCTATAACATCCAAATTAGGGAACTTAGCTTTTACTTTAGCAACAGTTTCAATTACTCCTTTACTATGGCCATGAGCAGTATCTACTATAATAGCATCTACTCCAGCTTTTTCAAGAGCAGAAACACGCTCTATAGTGTCAGCTGTTACTCCAACAGCAGCAGCTACTCTTAATCTTCCGTATTTATCTTTACAAGAATTAGGACGAGTTTTATTCTTCATAATATCCTTGTAGGTAATCAAGCCTACAAGTTTATTTTTTTCGTCTACTACAGGAAGTTTTTCAATCTTATTTTCTTGAAGTATATCTTCGGCATTTTCTAAATCAGTAAGCTGAGTAGTAACTAATTCTTCACTAGTCATTACCTGCTCTATACTTTTACTGAAATCTTTTTCGAATCTTAAATCTCTGTTGGTGACAATACCTAATAAATCGTTTTGTTCATTAACGATAGGAATACCACCAATTTTATGTTCTTTCATAATAGCAAGAGCATCGCTCACATTAGAGTCTAATGGTAAAACGATTGGGTCAAGTATCATTCCACTTTCCGAACGTTTTACTTTTCTTACTTCAGAAGCTTGAGCTATAATACTCATGTTTTTATGTAACACTCCAATACCACCCTCCTGAGCAATAGCAATAGCCATCTTTGCTTCGGTAACGGTATCCATTGCAGCAGCTACAATAGGAATGTTTAACTTAATGTTTTTAGTAAATTGAGTAGAAACGTTAACTTGAGATGGTAAAACTTCCGAGTATTCTGGAATTAAAAGAACATCATCGTAAGTAAGTCCTTCTCCAATGATTTTAGTACTATCTACCGCCATATCTCTTTATTTATTTGATTAACATTTAAGTGGTGCAAAAGTAATAAATTATCATGTAAAGAAATAGTCATTTTACAAGCTTATTATCTAAGTAAAGTTATGTTGCCATTTTTAGTTACAACTTGACCTCCCCCATAAGTTAATTCCATAAAATAAACGTAAGTATCAATCGGAAGAACTCTATTATTAAAGGTGCCGTCCCAATGAATATTTTCATCTGTAGAATGAAATACCAAATTACTAAACATATCATAGACCTTCATACTATAACTTTCTAGCGAGCTGTTATCATATATTTCAACTTTAAAAAGGTTGTTTTTAAAATCGTTGTTGGGAGTAAAAGCAGAAGGAATGTAAATCTTTGGGATATTGTAAATACAAATACTATTAGAATAAATTGTGTCTTGCCTGTTTATTGCATTTACATCTTGCTCAAATGCTTTAACGAAGAAGCAAACCTTACCAATATCATTTAGTATCTCTACGCTAGTCTGTGAATTTGGCTGTACATCATAAACAAGATCAAGAGAACCATTAACATCTTTCCATAACTCATGAACTACATCAGAGTTAAGAAATCCGTTATAGTCACCCCACTGCAATTCTATTTCTCTAAAATCGGAATAAACAGACTGCAACCTTAAATTACTAACTATTGAGGTATCACCACTAAAAGGCTTTGTTCTTTTTGTTTTGTTATTACATTGATCAACAGCAAGAGCGCTATAATAATACTCGTTAATATCGGGGTAAATGAAAGGGTCAACAAATAAGTTAGGACTCCTAACAGAGTCTGTTTTACCAATCATTATTGACTCATTACCCAAAAAGTTAGACCTATAGACCTCATAATAGGACACATCCGAACTATCTGAAATAATAGAAATTTCTACACTTTGATCGGGCTTAACGGTTACTTTGTTTAAGTATATGTAAGATGGTGAAATTAAATTAGTAGAGCTAAACTGAGAATTGCTAGAAACGGAAAAACTATCTAAAGCATTATATGCTACAACATAAATAGAATATTGATTGGAATAGTCTACAGCTATAGTAACATCGGTATCGTTAACTCCTAAATTATATTCTTGAAAGTTAGTTTGGCCATTTTTGGTGTTTACAGAACTTACTTGTAACAAATAGCCGTTTAAAGAAAACATATTGTGGTAAGCATTCCAACTTAAACTACACGAATCTTCACATAACTCGTATTCATACTCTAACTTCATTGTTTGATGAAAGTCGCTTCTAAGGCTAGAGTTATCATCTCCATCAAAAGCAGTTACACTAAATGTTTCAATAAGAAATTGGGCATTTGAAGTAGTAGTTTTATAAAACGTATTTTCAATACCATAAATAGTATCCAAAGGAATCCATAGTCCGAAATAATCTCTTTTATAGATGATATACCCTTCTGTTTCTGGTGAACCATTAGCCCAACTAACTTCTACTTGTCCAGTAATGGAGTCTAAAGACATATGTGTAATCACAGGCGGGTCAATTACCTGAGCATTCAACTGACCGAAGACAGCTAATATTAAGATTAAAAAAATGTATGTTGATCTAAACATATTTCACAAAACAAATAATCTAAATATTTATTGTTTAAAGATGAATCTTAACTAATTGATTTTTAGCGTGATTGAATTCTTCAACTAATTCGTTTACAATTTGAGCAGCAGGCTTTATCTCGTCCATTGCAGCAGATACTTGTCCTACTTCTAACTCGCCATCCACTAAATCTCCCATAAACATACCCTTCTTAGCTCTTCCTCTTCCCAACAATTCTTTTAATTCTTCTGTACTATAACCACTGTCATAGGCTTGCATTAATTTATCAAAGAATTCATTTTTCAATAATCGGACAGGAGTAACTTCTTTAAGCGTTAACTGAGTATCTCCTTCTTTAGAATTTAAAATATAATCTTTAAAATTCTGATGAGCAGACGATTCTGGAGTTGCTATAAACTTACTTCCTATTTGTACGGCATCAGCTCCTAAAGACATCGCTGCCAACATAGATTTTCCGCAAGAAATTCCTCCAGCAGCAATTATTGGAACAGATATATTTTTCTTAATGAAAGGGATTAAACACATCGTTGTTGTTTCTTCTCTTCCATTATGTCCTCCAGCTTCAAATCCTTCTGCAACAATTGCGTCTACACCTGCTTCTACCGACTTTAAAGCAAATTTTAGATTACTTACCACGTGAACGACTGTTATTCCGTGCTCCTTTAAATGGGATGTCCATTTCTTAGGATTACCAGCAGAAGTAAACACAATCTTCACTCCCTGTTCAATAATAATCTTTATATGGTCGTCTATTTGAGGATATAAAAGCGGTAAATTTACTGCAAAAGGTTTGTCAGTAGCTTCTTTACATTTCTGTATGTGTTCTCTTAAAACATCAGGATACATAGATCCAGAACCAATAATTCCAAGTCCTCCAGCATTACTAACTGCCGATGCTAATTGCCAACCACTACACCATATCATTCCAGCTTGAATAATTGGATATTTTATAGCAAATAATTGAGTTATTTTATTATTCATTAATTATATTTGTTTCCGAATACGAAAGTAGAAAAATTTATTCATGAAGAGAGACCAAAAAATATTTGATCTAATTGATCAAGAAAGAGAAAGACAAACCCATGGAATTGAACTAATTGCATCGGAAAACTTTGTTAGCGGCCAAGTAATGGAAGCTGCAGGTTCGTGCCTTACCAACAAATATGCCGAAGGATTTCCTAACAGAAGGTACTATGGTGGCTGTGAAGTTGTCGATAAAGTAGAGCAATTGGCTATTGATAGAGCAAAAGAATTATTTGGAGTAGAATATGCAAACGTTCAGCCCCACTCTGGCTCTCAAGCTAATGCTGCCGTATTTTTGGCAATACTAAAGCCAGGACAAAAAATGCTTGGTTTTAACCTATCGCATGGTGGCCACCTAACACATGGTTCTCCGGTTAACTTTTCTGGTAAAACCTATCAGACTAGTTTCTACTCTGTTAAAGAAGAAGACGGACTACTTGATTACGATGCTATAGAAAAAACTGCTTTAGAAGAAATGCCACAACTTATTATCTGTGGCGCTTCTGCTTATTCAAGAGATATTGATTACGCTAGGTTTAGAGCAATTGCCGATAAAGTAGGTGCGTTATTGTTAGGTGACATTTCTCACCCATCTGGACTTATTGCTAGCGGACATTTAAACGACCCAGCACCACATTGCCATATTTTAACTACTACTACTCACAAGACCTTAAGAGGACCAAGAGGTGGAATGATAATGATGGGTAAAGATTTCGATAACCCATGGGGTCTTACAACACCTAAAGGAGTAGTAAGAAAGATGTCTTCTATTCTTGACTCTGCAGTATTCCCAGGAACTCAGGGAGGACCTTTAGAACATATTATCGGAGCAAAAGCAATCGCATTTGGGGAAGCTCTAGAACCAGAATTTAAGGTATATACCGAGCAGGTTATGAAAAACGCAGCTGTTATGGCTCAGTGTTTTATAGACAAAGGTTATAAAGTTATTTCTGGAGGAACATCCAATCATTGTATGTTACTAGACCTAAGATCGAAAGGAATAACAGGAAAGCAAGCAGAAAATACTCTTGTCTTGGCCGATATTACCGTTAATAAAAACATGGTGCCATTTGATGATAAATCACCATTTGTTACTTCAGGGATGCGTGTTGGTACTCCAGCAATTACTACCAGAGGAATTAAAGAAGATACTATTCCTCAAATAGTAGACTTAATTGATGAAGTGCTAACCAACATTGACAACGAAGAAACTATTTCTAATGTTAGAAAGAAAGTAAACGAACTAATGGGCAAATATCCCCTATTCGCTTACTAAGCATTCTAAACGATCAGATTAATAAAAAAGGCAAAACTCATTGGGTTTTGCCTTTTTCATTAAATCCTTTCACAATAAACGATATAGTATCTTGGAATAAACCTTCTGAGTATAGGTCGAAAGCCAATTTTATTGTCATAAGAAATCCAGGTTTCGCTATCAATAATTTTCCATCCGCTTTGTTTAAGTAAAAAATCGAATTGCTTTTTTTCAAATTCGTGATAATGCTTATCCCAATCTTCAGACCCCCAATAAGCGCTAGCAAACCATAGTTTCATTGGTATAGAAGCAACTAATTTATCCGTCTTCAATTCTCTTAAAATATTAAAAGGAGCCAACATATGTTCGAAAATTTCAAATGCGGTTACCACCTCTGCATCGGTATCTAAATAACTAGAGTAATCTATATCTAAGTTTTCGCCATTAGCATTAGTCACTTTATATCCTTCATCTATTATTTGATTTGACAAAATAGATGGAGTTCCTAAGTCTAATATTTTAGTGTCAGCTTTAATATGTTTTTTTAAAAAAGTAATCGTTCTAGAAAAACGACGATAATAAGATTTATTCATAGTGAAATAAGTGTTAAGCAACAGTTGTTGCAGTTTCATGTTTTAAGTAATTATTGTAAAAGTATAAAAAAAAGTAAGAAATTTGTCCAAATTTAAATACTTTTAAGAATGGAAAATTTCGAAAAACATATTGATACAAACCAAAAAGCTTGGGACACTAAAACCCCAATACATTTAAACTCTAAGTTTTATGACAATGAGGCATTTAAAAAAGGTAAAACATCTTTAAAATCTATTGAACTAGAAGCTATTGGTGATATAAAAGATAAATCGATACTTCATTTACAATGCCATTTCGGACAAGATAGCATGTCTCTAGCCAGAATGGGTGCTAAAGTTACGGCTGTTGATTTCTCTGGAGTTGCTATTTCTGAGGCTAAATCTATTTCTAAGGAAATAAACACTCCCGTACGCTTTATAGAAAAGGATGTTTTAAGTCTTGATCTTAATGAAGAGTTCGACATTATATTTAGTTCGTATGGAGCTATTGGTTGGTTGCCTGACCTTAATAAATGGGGTGCGTCAGTATCTCGTCATCTAAAAAAAGGAGGTACTTTTTTACTTACCGAATTCCATCCCTTTATTGATTTGCTAGACGAAAATCAGTACGATTATTTCTATAAAGAAAATCCAGATATTGAAATCGAAGAAGGAAGTTATACCGATGGTGGTCAAGATCAAAAAATTAAAACATGCTGGTGGAACCACTCTCTTACTGATATTTTTACAGCATTAGAGTCCAACGGATTAAAACTAAAGTTTTTTCAAGAATTCGACTATAGTCCGTATTGCCTAAAAGGAATGATAGAAAAAGAAACGGGAAAGTTTGTAATGGAAAAACGACAAAATCAGAAACTCCCCTACGTCTTTAACCTAAAAGCCACCAAAAAATAATTTTAAATGGGCTCCCATACCAACTCTAAATCATAACAACAATCTAAACAATGAGATATGGTTTGGAACCAGCCTAACTTTTCGTAAAAAAAGCGAATAGATTTGTTTTCGTAAATATCTTTGTAAATAATCTCATTGCAGTCGCAATGACACATTCCTTTAGTTCTAGTAAATTTCATAGTTAAGTCTAAGAAAGGATTTAAATTTTATTCATGTATGTTTAAGATATATAAATATAACAAAATTTAATAAATAAAGAGAATACAGCTCTGCTTTATAATTTAGACACAAAAGCTTACAAAGATTTTATCCAAAAAAATTATTATAATTATAAAATTACCTTAATCTTTTGTTGGTTGATTTAGCGATATAGAATAGTAGTTGGTCGTTATAAAAAAGTTTCTGATATATGGCATTAACTCAATTGCCTTCCAGACTTTTCGTTTTTTCAAATTAAACTTTATCTCATAATTTGGGTTTATGAAATAAAATATTCGGTTAACTATTTTATAGTTTTCTTTTTTAATGATGCGCTGAAATCTTTCAATACTAATAGCGGTATCCTTTATTTCTATAAGTCCGGTTATTTTATCATCATCTTCTCCAAAAGATTTTAAAATAAACTTATAAAGAAATGCAGGTAAAATATGGAAATAAGGAAGAAAAGATAAAATTTTGCTTTTACACATTTGTTGGTGACCTCCAAAAGGGTTGCACCATGGTGGGAAACTTATAAAAAAAACACCGTCTGGTTTAAGTAATTTTTTTGCAAAATTCAAAAACTTCTCTTGTCCGTGAATATGCTCTAAAACATCCCTCATAATTATAACATCAAATTGGCCTAAATGCTCAGGATCTATATTATAGATATCATCATTGATGAATGTAACTTTAGAAGAAATTTTTAGATTATCGTAAAAAACGATTGCGTTCTCAATTTTTTTGCCTGAAAGATCAACACCAACAATTCGCTTACATCCTGCTTCAACAAAAGGAACTAAATTACCACCTTCTCCACATCCAATCTCCAAAACAGAGGTGTTCTCATCTAATATTTTTGATTCGGACAAAAAAGGAATAACATATTTTTTAGTTGTTATTGATTGTTCGTTAAAATACTTCTCTCTGTTTGTATGTCTTTCTTGCATAATTTGTTTTTTCATTAGGGAGTAAGAATCGAGTCCTATTCCTTTTTTAAGTAAGCACAATCTATATTTACGCTAGCCAATTATAGACCGACATCTTTGGCTTAAGATTAGTAACAAATATATAATTATCATCTTGTTATAATCAATGAAAGCCAAAAAATTAAAAATTATTGAAGAAATTCACTAAATAAATGGATTAAAATAAAAATTGTTTTGCCAAATTTTTAGCATAAAAAAAGTGCGTTGTTTAACGCACCTTTTCTAGATTATGGTCAGTAATCTGATTTTAGAGTAGCGAGGGAGAGATTTGAACTCTCGACCTCTGGGTTATGAATCCAACGCTCTAACCAACTGAGCTACCTCGCCAAATCGGTGGGCAAATATAATACTTTTGATAAATCAACAAATATTATAGTCACTTTTTTTAAGACCTTCCTTCTTCATTTAATAAAGAAGTCCGTTTTTTAAGTGTTCTTAACACTAAAGTTTGTAATAAAGCTATTGCAAGTACTAACCAGTATACATCGGAAATACAGAAGCACCCATTGCGAAAGAAATTACGAACAGCCTCTACAAACACAAAGCCTATAACAGTTGCCAATACGCCCGAATATTCTCTTCTTAAAACACTTTTTAAGGAGAACGGCACACTAGACTTCACATAAGAAGAAAAGCGTGGTATAAATGCTGATTTAGAAGAAGACCAGTCAAAATATTCTTGACCGAATTTCTTTTCTAAGAATCGTTCTTCAGCAAACATAATGCGTTCGTAATAAAGCCAATACATCAGGCTAACGATAACAACAAAATAGATATTGAAAGTAAAAAGCACAATACCTATCCACATTAAATAATTTCCTAAATATAAAGGATGTCTTACCAAAGAATAAATACCGGTAGAGTTTAAAAAATCAGCAATCTGTTCTTTGGTATTTCTACCAGACGTACCTGCTGGAGTTGTTGCGATGGTATAAGCACGAACTAAAAAGCCAAGAAAAGAAATTACAATAGCAAAAATTGTCATCCAGCTCATCTGTTTATCGGAATAAACAGACAGATCCGTTAGGTAAACAAAAGGTATTGCTAATACAAATAGAACAACAGGTATTTGACCTCTATATCTAAATAAAAAGTTCCCTTGTTTTTCTAGTTCGTTTACTAATGCCATTAGTTAATTGATAATAATTCTACTTCAAAAATAAGTGTAGCATTTGGTCCGATTTTAGCTCCTGCACCTCTTTCGCCATAAGCTAAGTTAGAAGGGATAAATAATTTTAATTTAGATCCAACATTCATTAATTGAAGAGCTTCTGTCCATCCAGGAATAACTTGGCTAACACCAAAAGTTGCAGGCTCACCTCTATCTACAGAACTATCAAAAACAGTTCCGTCTAATAAAGTACCATGGTAATGAACGGTTACTTTGTCTGATGGTGTTGGCTTATTTCCTTGGCCTTCAGATAAAACAGTGTATTGCAATCCGGATTGGGTTGTAACCACTCCTTCATTACTAGCATTTTCATCTAAAAAGTTTTGACCTTCAGAAATAGATTCCTGATTTTTCTTTTGAGAAAGCTCCATAAAATACTCTTGTAAAATAACAGTAGCTTCTTCGTCTGTTATTTGAAGATCGTTTTCTTCAAAAACATCATTAAAAGCAGCTGCTATTGATTGAGAATTCATAGCATCGAGCCCTTGAGCTTTTACGCTTTCAGCAACACTTATTCCTAAGCTATAGCTTACAGAGTCTAATTTAGTTTCTAATTTGGCATCCGCATTGTTGCCTACGTTACAAGCCCCTAGTGTAGCGGCTATTCCAAGAATAAAAAGATTGTTTTTCATTGTTTTAAAATTAGTTGTTAGTATTAATATAATTGGGTAATATTTCTTTAAATTTTTCGATTGCTTTATTAATGTCACTTCCGTAAGCTCCACCTGCAGCGTTTATGTGTCCTCCTCCATTAAAATGATCTCTGGCTAATTGATTGACAGAAAAATCTCCTTTAGAACGGAAAGATATTTTAACTAAACCATCTCTTTCGACAAAAAAAGCAGCAACAGAAATACCTTCTATAGAAAGAGCATAGTTTACTACTCCTTCGGTATCGCCTTTTTGGAAATTAAAACGATCTAATTCTTTGTGAGTTAAGTTAATTATTGCCGACGAATATTCTGGAAGCACTTCTAGCTTATCGTTAAGGCAGTAGCCCAACAGTTTAAGTCTGCCAACAGAATTGTTGTCGTAAATTCTGTCATTAACTAGGTGAGTCTGAGCGCCCTTACTTATTAAATGAGCAACCACCTCGTGGGTTCTAGAAGTAACGGATTTAAACCTGAAATTTCCAGTATCAGTTAGTATTCCAGCATAAATACATTCGGCAATATCCCTATCTATATAGTCTAAGTCATCAAATGCGTTAATGAATTCGAATATCATTTGAGCGGTAGAACAGGCCTTAGTGTCCGAATAATTAAAGTCAAAAGTGTCGGGCTGCTGATGGTGATCAATTAAAGCTTTATAAGCTTTAGATGCACTTACAACTGGCTCAAAAGTATCAATTCTACTTAAAGTGTTGAAATCCAAACAAAAGATAATTTCTGCTTTATTAGTTATTTCGCTAGCCTTTTTTATGTTGTGGCAAAACTCGATAACTTGCTTATCCCCTTTCATCCACTTAAGAAACTTAGGATATTCGTTTGGAGTAATTACACTAACGTCATGACCCTTTTTAATCAGGTAATTTCCGAGAGCCAAGGAAGATCCTATCGCATCCCCATCCGGACCTTTATGGGTTGTGATTACTATTTTTTTAGGAGATGATAACATCTCTTTGAGTACGTTTAATTCAGCGACATTCATAGTTTGCGAAAATAAGAATAAAACTCGGGCTTTTTAATGCTTGGTTTTTTATAAATTCGCAAAAAATTAATCTCTTTAGAATAACATGGCAACAAATAGAACATTTACAATGATTAAACCTGAAGCTGTAGAAAACGGTAATACAGGTGCAATTTTAGAAAGAATCAATAAAGCAGGATTTAGAATAGTAGCAATGAAAAAAACTGCTTTATCTGGAGAATCTGCTGGAAAATTTTACGAAGTTCACTCTGAAAGACCATTTTATGGTGAGTTAGTAGATTACATGAGCTCTGGCCCTATCATTGCTGCAATTTTAGAAAAAGAAAATGCAGTAGCTGATTTCAGAACTTTAATTGGTGCTACTGACCCAAGTGAGGCTGCAGAAGGAACAATACGTAAGGAGTTTGCTGAATCAAAAGCAAAAAATGCTGCTCACGGTTCTGACTCTGACGAAAATGCTGCAATCGAAGCAGACTTCTTTTTTGGAGCGGACGAAAGATTCTAGTTTACACTAAACATCTAATAAAAAAAGCTCCAATTTTTGGAGCTTTTTTATTTTAAAATAATATCGGTAATTACTTGTTTGCCAACCATTTCATTTAATTCTTTAATAAGGTCGGTCTTTTTGTAAGATAACTCTTGCCTTAGCGTAGACGAGTTTAAACGAATGTGTAAAACATCGTTCTGAATAAACACCTCTTCGGTGTATTTAGCTAAATTAGAACCTAAAAGCTTATCCCATTGGGTAATTAGATAGACTTCGTCTAACTTTTTCTGCCACCCACTTTCTTTTAAAAAATCTTGAATGACCTCTCCTAATGACTGCTCGTTACTTGATCTTTTCAACGGTTCCTTTATTTACATTAAACAATTGGTAAGCTACATCAATTTTATCAAATATTTGAGAAGAACGTTCTTGGTGGGTGTCTGTAACAAATATTTGTCCGAAATGTTTATCGGCAACTAACTTCATTAAATGCTCTACCCTATTATCATCCAGTTTATCAAAAATATCATCGAGCAATAGCATAGGTTTAAAATTCAAAGCCGATTTCATAAAATCAAATTGAGCCAATTTTAAAGATAATAAAAATGTTTTTTGTTGGCCTTGAGAACCTCTTTTCTTAATTGGGTATTCGCTAAGTTGAAAAGATAAATCATCTTTATGAATCCCTATTAAAGAAGTAGGAGATAATTTTTCTTTATCTATATTCTGTTTTACTAATTCTAAATAATCACCCTCTAGCAATTGAGACTGATACACAACAGAAACTTCTTCGTCAGAATTAGAAATTAATTTATAATAATTTAAAAATATAGGATACAAATTATTTAAAAACTCATTTCTTTTTTCAAAAATATAATTTACTAAAGGAGCAATTTGTTCGTCGTATAATTCTAAGGATGACTCATTAAAACTTCTATTAGTAAGCATGTGCTTGAGCAATGCGTTTCTTTGTAACAGTAACCTAGAATAATCAATCAATTTTTTTAAGTAAAGAGGATCGAACTGAGAGATAATAGTATCTATAAACTTTCTTCTCAAATCACTCCCACCGTTTAAAAGCTCTATGTCAGTTGGAGAAATCATCACTAATGGAAATAGACCTATGTGATTAGAAAGTTTGTCGTACGCTTTTTTATTTTTCTTAACTATTTTTTTAGAACCTGTCTTTATTGCTACTTGAACCACCTGCTTAGAATCGTTTTTATCAAAACAACCCTCTATAGACATGAAAGGCTGATCGTTATAAATATTTAAAGCATCTTGCTTAGAAAAATAACTTTTTGTTAAAGAAAGGTAATGAATTGCATCTAGTAGATTAGTTTTTCCTGCACCATTGTTTCCAACAAAACAATTTATACCTTCAATTAAATCAATGGAAGATTCCAAGTGATTTTTAAAATTTAAAACCGAAAGATTTTGTAAAATCATTGTTAAAATTATAAGGTACTAAATTATTGAATTTTATGATGAAATAGACTTTAAAGAATAAACTTTTTCAAATGGAAAAAAAAGTTATTTTTGTGGCTCAAAACTATTATAATGGCTAAGAAAAAGAATAATATCACAGAAGAGCAGTTTGCTGCAGTAGAAAACACTTTAGGCAAAACGGAACAGTGGGTTGAAAAAAATTACAAATCTCTTCTTATAGGAGTTGGTGCAATTGTTGCAGTAATTTTATTTTTAAACTTCCTTAACTCTAGTAATATTTCGTCTAACACCGAAGCTCAGAACAATATGTTCGCTTCAGTTAACTATTTCGAAATAGATTCTTTCAACCTTGCTTTAAATGGTGATGGTCAATACTCTGGGTTTTTAGATATCATTGACGAAAACGCAAGTACGGACGCTGGAAACTTAGCTAATTATTACGCTGGTGCATCTTACCTCAACCTTGGGGACAATGAAAATGCTATTAAATATCTTTCTAAATTTAGTGCTGACGACCAAATTGTTTCATCAGTAGCATTAGGAAGTCTTGGAGACGCATATATGAATACTGGCAAAACAGATAAAGCTATATCAAGCTGGAAGAAAGCAGCTAAGAATAGTAGTAACTCATTTACTTCACCTCTTTACTTAATGAGAGCAGCAATGGCTCTTGAAGACAAAGGAAACAACTCTGAAGCTATCAAGTTATACCAATCAATAAAAGACAATTACGGCAGTTCTGATCAAGGAAGTGATATTGATAAATATATCACAAGAGCTAGCTTGAAAAAATAATTTAATCAGCTCGCTTTAGCGAGCTTTTTTTATGGCTACTACTAATCTTTCCAACTACAATTTTGACGATGTTCCTAGTGCTAAAGGAATGAAAATTGCTATTGTTTGTGCTACATGGAACAAGCAAATTACCTACGGTCTTTTACAAGGTGCTAAGCAAACAATTATTGAATGTGGTTGTGATAAACAAAATATAATAGTAAATAAGGTTCCCGGAAGTTTTGAACTTGCATTAGGAGCTCAGTTTTTATTAGAAAAAGACCCTACTATTGACGCTGTTATTTGCCTTGGGAGCGTAATACAAGGAGAAACTAAACATTTCGACTATGTATGTCAGACTACCGCTCTTGGCATCAAAGACGTTTCCTTAAAGTACAACAAACCAGTAATCTTCGGAGTACTTACCGACAATAACCAACAGCAAGCCATTGACCGCTCTGGTGGGAAATTAGGCAACAAAGGCGTAGAGGCTGCTGTTACTGCTATTGAAATGGTAACACTAAAAAATATATGATATAATTTTATTATCTTCGCCTTTGAAAAACTTACTTAAAGGCTATGAAAAAATTATTTCTATTTCTACTTATATCATCTTGTTACCTATCCTACTCCCAAACTATTGATATTTTATTATATAATTACGGAAGCACTCCTGTAGTATCGCAACCATTAATTATTCAAGCTTATGAATCGGCTGGTTTTAATGATGTAAATCTTGACTATACTAATATCGATACATCTCTAAATGTAAACAACTATGATGTTCTAATTGTACATGAGGGAAATGTTTACGACTATAATCTAAATCAATGGGTTCCTGATCCTTTAAACGAAACAAAAAGAGTGTTAATCGAAAACTTTGTAATTAATGGTGGTCACGTAGTTTGGGTGTCGGAATCAAATCAATCGGTTTTCCCTAACAAATCTAATATTACAATAAATAATATTTACGGAACTAATTTACAAAACGGACCATTTTACGCCATTATTTACGGCCCTTCAGGAATGAATAGAATTCACCCTAGCAACGGGCCTGGAGGATTGTCTTCTCAAGAAATTATTTTTGCTTCAGGTTCATACTCCACAATTCTGAATGTTCCTAACTGCAATAAGCTTTATAGCGTTAGTAACAACCAAGACGAATGGGGTAACAGTTTTGACGAATGCACCCATACTACATTTGCATTATTTCCATCAAAACCAAAGCCAGACGAAGGTTCCATTATTGTTTCAACTGAAATTGGCGCTCCATTTGCTGAAGTGCCAACAGAAAATTGGTTCATTACCTTATACAATACTCAAGTTGAACTTGACATAGCCTCTATGCACTACCACTTGCTGGTAGACGAAGACTTGTCGTTTAATGAATGGACAGATGACGAAAATAATTTAAATCCTTTTTGTCCACCAATAAATACTCACTTCGGATATTCTGATACTGTAGCATGTTTAGGAGATTCCATAACTATTACAACAGAAACTGACACAATATATTTCAACCCTACTTCTGCTGGCACCCATAACCTAACTGTTAATTTTGGAAATGGAATATGTGTAGATGACACCTTAATAATAATAAACATAATAGATTTTTATGCTCAAGTTCCGAATGATACTGTAATTTGCTCGGGAAATAGTATAACATTAAACGCTCTAAACCAAAATTACGATAGCGCTAATTGGAACAATGGAGTAATTAATAATCAAGCCTTTACTCCTAGTCAGGACCTGTATTACACCTTAACAATGGATAATCAAGGCTGTATAGCAAGGGATAGCGTATATGTTTCAGTCGAAGAAACTCCAGACCTTTATTCATCTATTAACGCTGATTCCATCTGCTTTGGAGAAGAGGTTATTCTTAACGCCAGTTCTTCAACACCATTAGCAAATGTTCAATGGCAAAATGGCATAGTAAACAATCAAGCATTTCGTCCAGATTCTTCTACAATCTATATAGCTACGGCAACACTTTCGATCTGTTCTGAAATAGATTCTATACGATTGTTTGTAGGCCAATATCCTGACATTAATACTATACAAGATTTTAGTGTATGTGATGAAAGCATCATTTTTTTATCTGCTGAAGCTTCACAGGGAGCGAACCTAATTTGGGAAAATGGAGTAGAAAACGGACTACCTTTTCTAATTAACGAAAGTAATGTCTATTATGTAAGCGCCGAACTCTTCAATTGTATTAGTCAAGATAGTGTTATAGTCCAAGTACTGCCTAAAACTAATGCAGACTTTGAGTACACTATCGAACCCTATTCGGGAGATAAATTTAAGGGCATGTTTGAAAACAATTCCAGCAAAGGAGACAGTATTGAATACTTTTGGACATTCGTAAACAACTCAAATACTAGTGCTGACTTTGAAACAAACTATATCTTCAATGATAATAGAGAATATGTAGATGTTTCCCTTTTGGTAAGCAATCAATTTGGCTGCAACGATTCAATCACAAAATCAATAAGATTAAATCCTGATTTACTGAACGTTTTTCATATACCAAACACCTTTACTCCTAACGATGATCAAATAAACGACACCTTTAAACCAATATTCAATATTGCTCCTTTAGATTATAAATTTACTATATACAACAGATGGGGTGAAGAAATATTTGTCACTAAAGACTATAAGGATGGATGGAACGGATTATACCAAAACAATTTAGCACCTAAAGGAGTGTACGTATTAAAACTTCTAATAAACAGAAAAGTATACACTCAATCATTCACAGTAATAAGTGCCAATTAAAAATGAATAAAAAATAATTATTTAAATCCTGAAATAAATAAAGCCCCTGATAATCAGGGGCTTTATTCGTTAAATGCGGAGAGAGAGGGATTCGAACCCCCGGTACATCACTGTACAATGGTTTTCAAGACCACCGCATTCGACCGCTCTGCCATCTCTCCTCATTGGACGGCAAATGTAAAAATATTTTTAAAGTAAAATGAATAAGTCGATAAAAAAATTTGATATAAATTGTATCTTAGCATTCATGATGAGAATTTCAAGATCTATTTTTGTTTTATTAGTGCTATTATTTGTTAGTGTTGACGCTATAAAAAGTCAAACATTAAACATTCAATTTGATCATTGCCAATTTACTTCATCAGACAACATTTCTTATCTAGAAACATACCTGTCAGTTGATGGTAATTCGACCATTTTCAAAGAGAAAGAAAAAGGAAAATTTCAATCAGAAATTGAAGTCGAATTCGTTTTTACAAATAGTAATAATGAAATTAAAAAAGTAGATAAATATAATTTACTAAGCCCTTTAATCGAAGACACTTTAAATATTGACTTTATTTTTCTTGATTTACAAAGATATACTCTAGCTTATGACAACTATGTCTTGAAAATTAAAATAAATGACTTAAATGGCACTTCTACATCTATGATAGAATACCAAAAAGACATTAAAATAAGTGTTCAGAATGGTTTATCGGATATTCAATTAATCTCTAAGTACAACCCTACTACAGAAAAAAATATATTAAGTAAAAACGGTTATGACCTAACCCCATTTGTCTCTAATTTTTACAATTCTTCAAACCATAAATTAAATTATTACTTCGAATATTATAATAGTTCCGAAAAAGTAATTCTTAGAACTTCTATTATTTCAAATGAAACAAAAGAAGCAATCAACGATCTTTATCAAACTAAATGGAGTAAGAATCAAAGAACAATTGTTTTATCATCTTTTCCTATTGAAGACCTTCCTTCTAGTACTTATTCTTTAGTTGTAGAAGTCGTTAATGAAAACAATGAAGTAATTGAGAAAAAAGAACGCATTATATTTAAACAAGGGATAAAAACCAAAATAGAAAACGTACAAATTGAAAATACTTTTGCTAGTAGAATAAACAATGTAGATACCCTCAAAAAATATATTCAATACCTGTACCCTATCGAAAATGCTAGCGAAAGCATTTATTCTAGCAACCAATTAAAATATGACAGCTTAGAATATATGCAGAAATACTTTTACCAGTTTTGGAAATCGAGAGATATTTTTAATCCAGAAGTAGCTTGGCTAGAGTATTTGCAAAAAGTAAAAAAAGCAAATAAAGAATTCAATAATGGATTTATAAAAGGTTTTTTAAGTGATAGAGGCCGTATCTTTTTAAGTCACGGACTACCAAATTCAAGAATCGAAGAATACCACCCACAGCAATTTAAACCATTTGAAGTGTGGCATTATTACAAATTAGGTAATGAAAGAGATGTGAAATTTATCTTTTCAGAAACGAATCCCAATCAATACAGACTAGTATACTCCAATAAAGAAGGTGAAGTATCCGATCAGGATTGGTCCAACAAATTTAATGGCGATTATTACGACAATAACAATGAAAACAATTCTCCTTGGGATTATTTCAATAACCCACAGTAATGAATCGAATATTTTATTTTTGGCTTAAGACATCCTCACTTTTCCCGATGTATTTACTTAATATATCTGCACTAAAGTTTAGCACATTACTATCCTTATTTGGCTATAGAAAAGAAGTAATCTTAACTAATCTAAAAAAGTCATTTCCTAACTATTCGGAATCGGAGCTAATAAAAACAAAGTCTTTGTTTTATTCTCATTTAGGACAAATAATTGCTGAAAGTATAAAAGCATTCAACATTAGTACTAAGGAAATTGAAAATAGAGTTGAGTTTACAAACCCCGATCTTGTTCAAAAATATTTAAACCAAAACAGAGATGTCATTATGGTTTTGGGCCATTATGGAAATTGGGAATGGGCATTATTAGCTACAAGCCATCATTTTGACCAAGAGCTAGTTGGCATTTACAAACCCTTAAGTTCAAACTATTGGGATGAAAAAGTAAAAAAAATGAGAGCTAAATTCGGAGCAACCTTAGTAAGTATGAAAGATAGCTATCGATATTTAATGAAAAACAATAATAAAGCTAAAATTATTGGAATAATTGCAGACCAAACTCCATCTAAAGATGAAATAAATTACTGGACCGATTTTTTGAATCAAAAAACTCCTGTATTTTTAGGCACCGAAAAGCTAGCAAAAAAGTTAAATTGCCCTGTTGTTTTCACTCACATTGAAAGAGTTAAAAGAGGTAAATATAAAATTAGCTATGAGCTAATTACAGAAACACCTCAAGAGCATTCGGATGGAGAAATAACAGATTTGCATACCAGGTTATTACAAGAAAAAATAAAGGAAAAACCACAACATTGGTTGTGGTCACACAAAAGATGGAAGCACAAGCAAAAATAGCAGTAGTAATACTTAACTACAATGGAGTTCATTGGTTACAAAAGTTTCTCAAAGACGTAATATCAAAAAGTCCGGAAGCAGAAGTCTATGTTGCCGACAATGCGTCTACAGACAAGTCCCTAGACTTTTTGAAGGCTAACTTTTCTGATGTTAAAATAATAGAAAACAAAAATAACGACGGATACAGTGGAGGATATAATTTTGCTCTTGAGAAAATATGTGCCGATTATTATGTTCTATTAAATTCGGATGTTGAAGTAAGTGATAATTGGATAATGCCAATAATCAACCAAATGGAAAATGACAAGAACATTGCTGCTTGTCAACCAAAAATTAGACAATACGGCAACAAGGAATATTTCGAATATGCCGGAGCAAGTGGAGGATTTCTAGATAAATATGGTTTTCCATTTTGTAGAGGACGTATATTTGGCACTCTTGAAAAAGACGTCGGCCAATACGATGAGCCAATTGAGGTGTTTTGGGCTACAGGAGCTTGTTTATTTGTAAGAGCCTCTTCCTTCCATTCAATTGGAGGTTTTGACTTTGACTTTTTCGCTCATATGGAAGAAATAGACCTTTGCTGGAGACTGAAAAACAAAGGATTCAAAATCATGTGTATTCCTCAATCAACTGTTTATCATGTTGGCGGAGGAACTCTAAACGAAGGCAGCACATTCAAAACCTATCTTAATTACAGAAACAATTTGTTAATGTTATATAAAAATCTAGAAAAAAATAGATTTAAAATAATATTTACTAGATTAGTTTTAGACGGAATTTCATCAGTGAAATTAATAATGGATGGTAAACCTCTACATATTTTTTCTATTTTAAAAGCCCATATTCACTTTTACAAATACCTAAATAAATTTAAGAAAAAGAGAGCTAAAGAATTTAAAGCAAAATTATATCCTGAAAGTATTGTCTATTCTTATTTTGTAAAAAACAAAAAGAAATTTGATCAGCTAAACAAGCTTTTCAACTGATCAATCAGATAATCAATTTCTTCTTTAGTGTTATATTTACTGAAAGAAAACCTTAAAGAAGGTCTTTGTAAATCTGATCCTATCTCATTAAGTACATGAGAACCAATATTACTTCCAGAAGAACAAGCGCTACCACCTGACGAAGCTACTCCCAAAATATCAAGATTGAAAAACAACATTTCAGCTATATCTGTTTTAGGAAACATTACATTTAATACAGTGTATAATGAATTATCAAAATCAGTACAAGCACCGTTAAACTCTACTCCAGAAATTGCTTCTTTAAGAGAGTTAATCGTGTAGGCTTTAATCTCTTCGATATGTTTTCTGTGCTCATCTAAATCTCTATAAGAAACTTCTAATGCTTTTGACAAGCCAGCAATTCCATATACATTTTCTGTGCCTGCTCTAAGATTTCTTTCTTGAGAGCCTCCATATATAAGTGGTTTTATGCTTATATCCTCCCTTACATAAAGAAAACCATTTCCTTTTGGCCCATGAAATTTGTGAGCAGCAGCAGTAATAAAGTGAACATATAAGTCTTGTAAGTCAAAACGATAATGAGCCATAGTTTGGACAGTATCAGAATGAAAAATAGCATTATGTTTTTTACAAACTTCTCCACATTCTTTTAGTGGAAGTAAATTACCTATTTCGTTATTAGCATGCATTAAGGAAACAAACGATCGGTCATTGGATTCTAGAAGCTCTTCTAAATGTTTAAGATCAACAAAGCCGTCTTTATCAAGATTCACATAAGACAACCTAATTAAGCCTTTAGAGGCCATATCTACTAAAGTATGACCAACTGCATGGTGTTCTATTTTAGATGTAATTGCATGGTTAATTCCTAAGTCAGTCATTCCACATCGAATAGCAATATTGTCAGCCTCGGTTCCTCCTGAGGTAAAAAATATTTCACCAGGAGAACAATTAAGTTCTTTCGAAATACTTTTTCTAGACTTCTCTATAATAGACCTTGCCTCTCTTCCATAAGAATGAATAGAAGAAGGATTACCAAACTGATTCTGCATCATCGGCATCATTACATCAATTACTTCTTGATCTAATGGTGTTGTAGCCGCATTATCTAAATAAACTTTCATCCCTTAGATTATTTCTTTGATTTCATTAATAATTTTAAGCGCTAACATCTTTGCTTTATCTTCGCTAGTACTTTCCGTGTAAATTCTAATGATAGGCTCTGTGTTAGACTTTCTTAAGTGAACCCATTCTGATTCAAAATCAATCTTAACACCATCTATAGTGTTAACTTGTTCGTTTTTATATTTTTGCTTCATATTTACAAGAATAGAATCGACGTCAATAGAAGGATTTAATTCTATTTTATTTTTAGACATAAAATAAGACGGATAAGTTTCTCTTAACTCTTTACATCCTAAACCTTGAATAGCATAATGAGTTAAAAAAAGAGCTATTCCTACAATAGAGTCTCTACCATAATGAGATTCTGGATAAATTATACCTCCATTTCCTTCTCCTCCAATAATGGCATTGTACTGCTTCATTGTTTCTACCACATTAACCTCTCCTACTGCTGAAGCATAATATTTAGCACCATGTTTTTCAGTAACATCTCTTAAAGCTCTTGAGGAGGATAAATTAGAAACTGTGTTTCCTAATGTTTTAGATAACACATAATCAGCAATTGCTACTAGTGTATATTCTTCACCAAACATGGAGCCATCTTCGTTTACGATAGCAAGCCTGTCTACATCAGGGTCAACAACAATTCCAAAATCGGCACCATGCTCTATCACTTTTTTAGAAATATCCTGTAAGTGTTCTGCTAAAGGCTCAGGGTTGTGAGGAAATAATCCGTTTGGCTCGCAATAAAGCTGAATACATTCCACTCCTAACTTTTCTAGCAAAACAGGAATAATTATTCCACCTGTTGAGTTTACAGCATCAACAACCACTTTTATTTTTTTCTTTCGGATAACATCTACGTCAACCAAAGCAAGCGTCAATACGCTTTCCACATGCTTATCCATAGCAGTATTATCTTCTTGGTATTCACCTAAGAAATCAACCTGTGAAAAATCAAACTTATCGTTTTCAGCAATATCAAGAATCTGAACACCATCTTCGCCATTTACAAACTCTCCCTTTTCATTAAGAAGTTTTAATGCATTCCATTGTTTAGGATTGTGACTAGCAGTTATAATAATTCCTCCGTCAGCTTCATGCGCTACGACAGAAAGCTCAACAGTTGGTGTAGTAGACAAACCTAAATTTACAACATCAATATTCAAAGATTGTAAAGAGGCAACCACTAAACGTGTAACTATCTCACCCGAAATTCTGGCATCTCTTCCTATAACAACTTTAGGGTTTAATTTCTGACTCCTTTGTTTTAGCCACATTCCGTAAGCTGAAGCAAACCTAACTGTATCAATAGGGGTTAGGTTTTCACCTACTTTACCTCCTATCGTACCTCTAATTCCTGATATTGATTTTATTAAAGTCACCCCTCAAAATTTTAATTCAAACAAAAATAATAATTATAACGAATCTGAAATACTTTAGCACCATAACTTATCTCCATAATATTAATAATTTGTTGAAAGCTTTCTTTAGAATTAGCTTGATACAATTAATATTTTAGCTACATTTAGATATATGTTTGAAGAAAGTTTAAATAGGGAGGATGATCAGCATACTAAACGACTAATTAGTCGTTTTGAACAAATGATTTCACAAAACGAACACGTATATTTCGATTCGGATGATTTGGAAATAATAATAGACCATTATTTTTATGAAGATCATAAAACTAATGTTTTTAAAGCTTTAGAACTTTCCGAAAAACTATTTCCATTCTCTGTAGAACTTAAAATTAAAAAGGCCCAAGTATTAATCTCTCTTGAAGAAGTAGATACTGCTATCGAATTGTTAAATGGTATAGAACCCCTTGCAAAAAACAATGATGACTTCGCTTTTGTTTTAGCCGTAGCACATAGTAAATCTAAAAACCACAGAAAGGCAATAGTAATATTAGAAAATTTGCATGAAAAAGATCCTGAAAATGATGAAGTCATTTCTAATCTTGCAAACGAGTACCAATATATAAACGAGCATCACAAGTCTAGCAAAATGATTGAAAAATTAATTTCGCTTGACCCTGAAAACGATCTCTATTGGTACTCCTACTACTTATGTGGCGAGCTTGTTAATGGAACAGACGAAAGTATTCGTTTTGTTAAAAGATTAATTTCAAAAGACCCTTATAGTATTTTAGCTTGGTTTTATTTAGGCGTGTTGTTTCAGAAGAAAGAAGATCACTTAAAAGCTATTGAAGCGTTTGATTATGCCATCTTAATTGACGAAAAATACATACGATCTTACACATATAAAGCAGAATCTTTATCGGAACTTGGCTTATATCAAAAAGCGATAGATTCTTGCGAGGAAAGTTTTGAATTTGAAGAACCAAATTGCCCTTTATATTATGATATTGGAGAATACCACGAAAAACTAGATAGGCTTGATAAGGCTTTATCATTTTATTATAAAGCATTAAGGAAAGACGATCAATACGCAGACGCATGGTATTCCATAGCTCTAATACTAGAATCGAAATGTGAAAACCTAGAAGCCTTGTTTCATATTAAAAAAGCGATTGAAAAAGACGATAAAAATTTAGACTATTTATATCTATATGCTACCATTCACGAAAAGGTAGGATTTGTCAAAGAAGCTATTATAGCTTACAAGAAAGTGGTAGAAATAGATCAAAACGATTTAGAAAGTTGGCTAGATTATTCCAACTTATTATTTAAACAAGAATCGGTGGACGAAGCTATTGATAGTTTATACGAAGCCTTAGAGTTTAATCCTGAAAACGCAAAAATATATTATCGATTATCTGCCTACATTCTAGAAATAGGAGACGAAACAAAAGGCTTAAATGTTTTTAAAAAAGCGCTATCACTAAATTTTGACTTACACTCAGAATTATTTCAATTTATGCCAAAAGTAAAAGAAAACGAAAATATTTTATTTTTGCTAACTAATTTTAAGTAAAAGAAATGAATTTTAACTTACCATTTATTCCTCAAAGGCCAGAAAAGCCTAGAGAAAAAGGTGTAACAATGGTTATGGACAAAGGTCTTAGCCTAAGACAAGCGGAAGACTTTATAGAATCTTCAGGAAACCTAACTGACATTGTTAAACTAGGTTTTGGAACATCAATTGTGACCAATAAGCTTAGTGAGAAAATTAAACTTTATCAAGCAGCCGGAATTGAAGTATACTTTGGCGGAACTCTATTCGAGGCGTTCATTGCTAGAAATATGTTCGAAGACTATAGAAAACTAATTGACCAATACGACTTAAATATGGTTGAAGTTTCCGATGGGTCTATTGAAATTGATCATGAAGAAAAATGCAATTATATTAAAACATTGACTTCTCAAGTAACCGTATTATCAGAAGTAGGATTTAAAGACTCTGAAAAAATAATTCCTCCTTACAAATGGATTGAACTAATGCAAAAAGAAATTGACGCAGGCTCTTGGAAAGTAATTGCAGAAGCAAGAGAAGGAGGAAACGTAGGAATATATAATGGTTCTGGCGAAGTACGATCTGACTTAATTGAAGAAATCCTCACTAAAATTCCTTCTGACAAAATTCTTTGGGAAGCACCACAAAAAACCCAACAAGTTTGGTTTATCAAATTAATGGGATCTAACGTAAACCTAGGAAACATATCTCCTAGCGAAGTAGTTCCATTAGAATGCTTAAGACTAGGTGTAAGGGGCGATACATTCTTCGATCATTTACCATAAAACCAATGGATAAGCAAACTTTAAAAATCAAGCTCAAAGAAGACTCTAACCTACTATTGATAGATATTAGAGAACCATTCGAGCATGAAGATGGTTACATTTCGGAATTAAATATACCATTAACTGAAATGATGGCAAGAGTCAAAGAGCTTGACACTTCTAAAGAAATAGTATTGTATTGTAGTACTGGTAAAAGAAGTAAAGCCCTTAAATACATGATTGCTAAAACCTATTCCATTAATACAATTGATCACCTAGAAGGTGGTTACCAATCTTGGATAGAATCCAATTAAAATGTTAAATAGTTTCATTCTTTTTTTAAAAGGTATTGCAATGGGAGCAGCAAATGTTATACCAGGAGTTTCTGGCGGTACCATAGCACTTATCACAAACATTTATGAGCAGCTAATAAACTCTTTAAAGTCGTTTGATAAAACTGCACTTAAACTTGCACTTAAAAGAGACTTTAAATCATTATCTAAACACCTAAACTTAGACTTTTTACTTCCAGTTTTTTCGGGTATAATTATTAGTATTTTTAGTTTAGCAAAGCTGTTTGAGTTTTTACTATCTAAACACCCAGAACCAACTTGGGCTTTTTTCTTTGGTCTTGTTTTAGCTTCTGTTTATTATGTTGCCAAAAAAGTTAATAGTTGGAAATTAAGTTCGATTGTAGCCTTTGCAATTGGACTTCTGTTTGCATTCGGTCTCTCTGTAATAGAAGGAAGTACAATAGAAAACACAAACTTATTTTACATATTTGTTTGTGGAATGATAGGTATCTGCGGAATGATTTTACCAGGTCTTTCTGGCTCATACATATTAATGTTAATGGGGAATTACCAGCTTTTGATGGTAAAATCTATTAGTAACTTATTCGATTTTTTAAACCAGTGTTTAATTGGCAATTTCAATGTTATTTTTGAAAACACTGAAATGCGCAACTACCTTATATACTTTATTGTTTTTGTTATAGGTTCTATTGTAGGGCTTTTACTTTTTTCTAAAATAATCTCTTTTATTTTTAAGAAATACTACAATGTAACGATTGCACTAATGAGTGGTTTTGTTTTGGGATCTCTAAGCACTATTTGGCCATGGAAAAAAGCCATTCTTGATACAGTTATTAAAGATAGGCATGGAGATTTTATAATAGTAGGATACCAAAGATATGTACCTCAAACATGGACTGATAATGAGTACATAGTATTGACTTCAATGTTTGTTGGATTAATTAGCATTATTATAATCGAACAAATTGCAAAAAGATTTAACAAATGAGAAAATTCGGTCTCATAGGAAAATCGTTAAGCCATTCTTTTTCTTTATCTTATTTCGAAAATAAATTTATAACAAATAAATTATGGGATTGTTCTTATCAAAATTTTGAATTAGAAAATGTAGATAACATTCGATCTTTCATGTTTGACAATCAACTAAACGGACTAAACGTTACCATCCCTTTTAAAGAAGAAGTAATAAAACATTTAGACTCTTTAAGCAAAGAGGCAAAACAAATTGGAGCTGTAAACTGTATTTCTGTAAATGAACACAAGCTTATAGGACATAATACCGATTGCTATGGATTTACGGAGTCGATTATCCCACTTTTACAAAAAAACCACAAGAAAGCGCTTATATTAGGAACTGGAGGAGCATCCAAAGCAGTAGCATATTCTCTTCAAAATTTAGGAATAGAATATGAATTTGTTTCCAGGGATGGAACTATAAACTATCAGAATGTAAACAAACAATTACAAAATAATTTCTCGCTTGTAATAAACACTACCCCATTAGGGACATATCCAAAAACGAACACTTTTCCTGATTTACCATATCAATTAATAGACAAAGGTTTCTTGCTATACGATCTAGTCTATAACCCAGAAATGAGTGCATTTTTAAAATTTGGAAAAAAAAAGAAATGTACCATTAAAAACGGCTATGAAATGCTATGCTTGCAAGCAGAAAAGTCGTGGCAAATATGGAATGAATAATAGAAACCATTAAATGCTAATTTCTTACATTTGTAACTATTCAAAAAAGATAAAATAATGAGTGATGATTCTTCAGAAAAAATTACTGAACAATTAGAAGGTTTAGAGATTGGAAACAAAAGTCCTATTGAGGTTGATTTTAACGATATCGAATTCGTCAACTTAATTGAACTAATTTCCGATTATGCTCAATCAGAGAAAATATTAACATTTTCTAAAACAGTAGAAAACATTAAGTCTGTTTTCTATACCAGAATTAGGAAAGAGAAATCTGCAATATTCGAAAAGCATATTGCTGAAGGAGGAACGGAAGATGATTTTGAATACACTCATCCATTTGAAGAAAGTTTTAAAAAAACATATCAAGACTTTAAATCACTTCGAAACAAAGAGAGAAAGAATCTTGAAAAAAATCAAGAAGACAACCTCAAAATAAAGCTAGATATCATTGAAAAAATCAATGAGTTGATAAATGGTACTGAAACTATTAAAACAACTTTTGACCAATTTAATGAACTACAAGCTAAATGGAGAGAAACTGGCCACACTCCTATTAAAGCAAATAATGATTTGTGGAACTCTTATCACCACAACGTAGAGAAATTTTACGATTACATAAATATTAATAGGGAACTTAGAGATTTAGATTTTAAAAGAAATCTTGAGAAAAAGACTGAAATCTGTAACAAAGCTGAAGAGCTTATTAAAGAAAAGTCTATTAATAAAAGCCACCAACAACTTCAAGTTCTTCATGATAACTGGAAAGAAATTGGTCCGGTAGAAAAAGAAAAAAGAGAAGAAATATGGCAACGATTTAAAGACGCTACCTACACTTTAAATAAAAAAAGAAATGAGCATTTTTTAGAATTAAAAACTAAGAATGTCGAGAATGCTAAGCTTAAAAAAGAAATCTGCTCACAAATTACTGAGCTATGTAATACAGAAACAAAAGACCATAAAGGCTGGATAGAATTAAGCGAAAAAGTAAAAGAACTTGAATCTAAATGGAAATCTGTTGGTAAACTTGACAAAGTAGAAAACAAACTAGCATGGAACGACTTTAGAGAAGTGTTAAATTCTTTCTACACTCTAAAAAACGATTTCTATAAAGCTAAAAAAGAGGATTATAAAAAAGCAATAGAAGAAAAAGTAAATCTCTGCTTAAAAGTTGAAAAACTTATAGACTCTAAGGAATGGAAAATAACTAGTACTAAAATAATTCGAATCCAAGAAGATTGGAAAAAAACTTCGTTTGTTCCTAAAAAACAATCGGATGCTTTATGGAATAGATTTAGAACTGCTTGCGATTCTTTTTTCCAAAATAAAAAGAGTTTCTTTGACCAATTAGACAAAGAAAAAGACAGTAATTTATCTGAAAAAAGCAATTTATTAAAATCTTTATCAGAGCATTCTTTTGGCAAGAACAAAGAAGAAAATCTTGAAAAGATAAATTCTATTTCTAAAGAATGGAATAAGATTGGTGATGTTCCTAAAAAGGATCAGAAAATTGAATCTGAGTTTAGTTCTAAAATCAATTCTATTTACAAAGAATTAAAAATTGATTTAAAAGAAATTGAAGAAATCAAGTTTAAAAATAAATTAGAAGCATTTAAATCTAATCCTGATAATAAGAGAATAGATAGCGAGAAAATTTATATCAGAACTAAGATATCTGAAATTGAAAAAGAAATAAATCAATACGAAAACAACATTAGTTTTTTTGGAAATTCTAAAGGTGCTGAGCCACTAAAAAAACAAGTGCAAGACAAAATTGATTCTAGATTAAACGAAATTAATGGCTTCAAAGTTAAATTGAAGATGTTGAACACTATTTAAAATGAATTTCAACATAGTATCGGATTTTAGTCCGACTGGGGATCAACCAAACGCAATTAAAGAATTAGTAGAAGGATTAAATAAAGATGTTCCTAATCAAACGCTATTAGGTGTTACCGGATCTGGAAAGACTTTTACTATTGCTAATGTAATTAAAGAAGTTAATCGCCCAACCCTTATATTAAGCCATAACAAAACACTAGCCGCACAACTTTACAGCGAATTCAAGCAATTTTTCCCTAACAATGCAGTAGAGTATTTTGTATCTTATTACGACTACTACCAACCCGAAGCATACATTCCTAGTTCTGGTATTTATATAGAAAAAGATTTATCTATAAATCAGGAAATAGAAAAACTACGATTAAGCACTACTTCTACCTTACTCTCCGGAAGAAAAGATATTATAGTAGTTTGTTCGGTGTCTTGTATATATGGTATTGGTAACCCTGAAGAATTCAGCAATAATGTTATTGAAATAACAAAAGGTCAAGTAGTAAGTAGAAACAAATTACTTAATCAATTTGTAACCTCTTTATACTCCCGTTCTGAAAATCAATTTGAAAGAGGAAACTTTAAGGTTAAGGGCGATACTATTGATATTTTTCCTGCTTATGCTGATATCGCATATAGAATTCATTTTTGGGGAGATGAAATTGAAGACATAGAAAGCATTGATCCTGCAAACGGAAAGAGAATTGAAAAATTTGATTATTTAAAAATATATCCTGCAACTATATTCGTTGCATCCAAAGACAAAATTCAAAGTGCCATTCATCAAATTCAAGATGATTTGATTGAACAAGTTCAGTTTCTACATAGTACAGACAGGAAATTAGAAGCCAAAAGACTAGAAGAAAGAGTAAACTACGATCTTGAAATGATTAGAGAACTAGGTTACTGCTCAGGTATAGAAAACTATTCTAGGTATTTTGATGGTAGAGATCCGGGAAGTAGACCTTTCTGCCTCTTAGATTATTTCCCTAGCGATTTCCTTACAGTTATCGACGAAAGTCACGTAACACTTCCACAGATAAGAGCCATGTTTGGTGGTGACAGATCTCGTAAAGAAAATTTGGTAGATTATGGATTTCGATTACCAGCTGCAATGGATAATCGTCCTTTAAAGTTCGATGAATTTGAGCTTATTAACAACCAAACTATTTATGTTAGTGCTACCCCAGCAGATTACGAACTACAACAATCGGAAGGAATATTTGTAGAGCAAGTAATACGACCTACAGGTTTACTTGACCCTGTTATTGAAGTAAGACCATCTATCAATCAAATAGATGATTTACTAGAAGAAATTAGAAAAAGGGTGTTAATCGATGAACGTGTTTTAGTAACTACCCTAACCAAACGAATGGCTGAAGAACTAACAAAGTACCTAACCAACTTTAAAGTGAAGTGTAGGTACATTCATTCTGACGTAGACACACTAGAAAGAGTTGAAATATTACACGAATTAAGAGAAGGGCATTTCGATGTTCTTATTGGAGTAAATCTTTTAAGAGAAGGACTAGACTTGCCTGAAGTAAGCCTTGTAGCCATTTTAGATGCCGATAAAGAAGGTTTTTTAAGGTCTGAGCGTTCTCTTACACAAACCGCAGGTAGGGCCGCTAGAAACATCAACGGATTAGTTATAATGTATGCCGACAAAGTAACTAGAAGCATGAAGTTAACTATTGATGAAACTAACCGAAGAAGAGAAATACAAATGCAGTACAACACCGATAACAATATGGTACCTACTGCATTAAAAAAGAAAAAGAACAACGAATTGGCTCAAAAGCTTAATCCGTATGCCGTAAAAGAAATTCATTCGGTAGACGAATCAGACTATTCCGATCCTAAAATGCTTGATAAAGCCATCCGAAAGACTCAAAAAATGATGGAAAAAGCAGCACAAGAACTCGATTTCGACGAAGCTATCATTTTAAGGGATAGACTTAAAGAATTAAAAGATTTTAAAAAATAAGTTTAACTATTCAAATCCCCAGCGATGAACATCATTGTTGGCTTCTTCTATTTCGTTTTTAACTAGTTGTATTCGCAAAGCAATTGCTGCAAAAAGAGGATCGTTTCTCATAAGGTATTTCAACTCTTCTTTGTTATTGTCGGAAGCTTTCGCTAAACGTATAAGCAAATCAAATTGATTTACTTCAAGCCATTTAAATGCTTGCTTCTTACCTTCTATTGCTTTAATGGTAGCCATTAGATGAGGGGCATTTTTAATAAGCCAATCACAAGCGGCTTTATCAAAGAAAAGGGCAAAACGAAATAATCCTAACTCAGGATAGCCGTTTTTCATTAGCCAGTCTCTAATTTCGGTATTTCCGCTAATAGCCTCGGCCCAAGCAACAAGTATTTTTTCCGGGTATTTTTTCATAAAAAAAAAGCTCCAAAAATGGAGCTTTAAATTTAGTAATTATCTAGTTCTTTTAGATTTAAAATAATATTTTCCTTGATCGACATCAACTAACTCCCAACCTATTTTAGATAAATAGTTTAATGCCATTATCTCACTTTTAAAAGTATTTGAAAGCTTATTTAATTCCATACTTAATTTCTTGTCAGCTGAATTAAACATATAGGAAGATTTCGCATCCTTAGACTTATTGACTACTTCTTTTTTATTTTTAGGAGACTTAACCGCAACGGAAGTAGATTTTTTTATTACTTCCATGGTGACATAAGTAGTCTTTTCTGCAGATCTTAAGTCATTAGAAGGCCTTTTAACTTTAGTCTGTGCAACCATAAAAAATGGCAATGTCAAAAGTGTTATTAAAATAATATTTCTCATTATAAAATTTGTTAAGGTTGAAAATTAATTTTAGTTATCGCCACCTAATATAATTGGCAATCCGTTTTCACCGTTTCCAATAACAATAATCTTGCTATTTGGTGATTTAGACAATTCTTGGGTAGCTTCTACACCCTTCCAACGTAAAAGTTGAGGAGTAATTGTTCTATTTACAATTTTTTGGAATTCAGAAATACCTTCAGCTTCAATTTTCTTTCTTTCTTTTTCCTTTTCTTCTTTTAGAATTTTAAACTCATACTCCAACGCTTCTTGCTCAAACTTAAGTTTGTTTTCAATTGCAATTTGAAGAGTCTTTGGAAGAGTTACGTCTCTAATCAGAATAGCATCTAACAAGATGTACTTATCAGCAACCGCTTTAGAAGTGATTTCAAAAATCTTTTCTTCTACTTCTACTCTTTTAGTAGAATATAATTCTTCTGGTAAATACTCACCAATAACCTCTCTAGTTACCGATCTAATTTCTGGTCTAATTATACTCTCTAAGTAATCCTTACCAACTAAATCATGTAAATAACCAACTTGTGTCATTTCTGGAGTGTAACGAAAAGATAAATCTAATTTAATAGAAAGACCATTTTTAGACAAAACTTCCATTTCTTCATAATCCTCCTGAATCTTTACATTATAGATGTAAAAGTTATTCCAAGGAGCAATAAAATGAAATCCTTGACCAAATACTTTTTCTTTAACAAGACCATCACCAAATCTTTCAAAGATCACACCCTTTTCACCTGACCCTACAGTATAAAACATTTTACCTCCACTAATCAGTAAAAATAAAAATGCAAAAATCACTATTAAAAATACTCTTGGTATTTTAAAATTAAAACCACCTTCTTGATTTGACTCGAACATATGTGTAATATTTAAATGTTATTATTTATTTTTCTTATTATCCATTCTAGGGATAAAAATACAAATAATAGAACGGATATCCACTTAGAATGTATTAATTCGGTAAATGTTTTCTTCGAATATAAAACAGATGTTTTTTCTAGATTCCGAAGCTCTTCCAGCAAAAAAGAAAGCTGATTTAGGTAAAAGAATTTACCATTATTTTTATTAGATAACTCTTGTAAAACTTCGTGATTATTTTGATCATCCAGAAACTCCAATTGTAAAGGGATAACTTTAATACTCCCCTCTTGTTTGTAACTGTTAGTTCCTCTTTTTGCTTGAGCAGTGTAAGTATAGTTTCCAACTTCTAATTTATCAATATTTAGCTCATAACTGTTTTGGTTTTTGTCGAATAAAAAGTCAAACTCATTGTTAGACTCGTCTTTTAAGACAAGACTTACGTCAACATCGTTAACTAAGTCATAATTAGAATCGTACAAATCAAGTTCTAATAATAAGTTTTCATTATTATATATCTTATTTTTTGCTTTAAGCCTAAAAGGTCTTTTGTCATCTTTTAACACCAAATACTGTATGCTCTTCTGAATTAATTCGTCAAATAAAAGATGGTTCTTATTTTGTTTGTATTCGTATAACCTCCATCTCCAAATACCTTCACCAATAAAAACGGACTGCCTTATTCCTACCTCATTGCTAAAAACAAAAAGCGGTTTTTCTAATTCAACACCTTTTAAAGATTGAGTAAAAATGGATTGCCCAGAGCTCGAACAATTCCCTAGGGGCACATAAATGGGTGGCAATTGCTTTAACCAAACATCCCAATCTTCGCTTAAAGAAAATAAAGAAAAGTCATTAAATACGGGCGAAGCTTCCTCTATTAAAGTCGACTTATTGAAAGTAAACCAATCTAAAGTACTGGCAGAGGAGCTTTCACCATAAAAGTACCAAACCGGAACATCAGAAAATTCAATATTTGTTTGATATGCTATTATGAGGTTGTAATCGGAATAACTTCCATCAAAACCATCTTTAGTACTTATAGTAAGTTCGTAGTTGTCATTAGATGAAATAGCCTTAGAAATTGCTGAAATATCAGGATGAACTATATCGCTAATCAATAACAGTTTTTGCTTGCTCTCTAACACTTCTATATAAACAGTCGAATTATTATTTTCAGTATTTTTTTCTTCTTTAAATGGAGTGATAGATATCTGGTATTCTTGAATTCCTTTCTTATCGGCCAAAACATTAAAAGAGATGGTTTTAGTTTCCTCTATATTTTGAAAAAAGACATCTTTAGAATCTAATAATTTACCTTCTTTAAATAAATTAATCTTTGTTTTTTTATCTTGAAAAAACTGAGATTGTACGCTTACATTAATAGGAAACATATTTCCTAAAAAAGCTAAGTCATTATTAAAAACATGATTTATTTTTAAATCTTTATTCTTGGCAGTATCTCCAACAGCAAGAGTGTATACAGGACAATTAACATCAAAGTTTATATAATTAGGGTTTTTGCCATAATTATACAACCCATCGCTTACTAAAACTAGAGCAATAAGATTTTTCCCCGAATAAACATCGGATATCTCCTGAATAAATTGAGAAATATTGGTCTTTTTATTTGTAAAATCAGGATCCTGACTTAGCTTGGTTGACTCTCCAAAAACATAGGTTTGAAATTGAAAATCGTTTAGGTTAGATTCCGAAAATTGGCTCAGATTAGCTATTAACTGATTTTGCAAGATCAAACTATCACTTGCTCTAAGCATGGATGCCGAATTGTCTATTCCAAAAACAATAATTGGTTTTTCCTTTTCAACTATTTCTAAATTTATTACTGGCTTTAGCAGAAAGAAGCACAATAAAAAAACAGTGCAGAATCTCAATACACTTAATAGTATAGCCCATTTTTTCTCAAAATCGGAAGATCTATATAATACATAAGAAAATAGAGCTGCAACAATAAAGCAGACTATTAACCAAGCAATAGAATATTCTGTGCTGATTTGAAACATTAGGTTAACATTCCTCCACAAACATTTAACACCTGACCACTAATGTATGTAGACATATCGGAAGCTAAAAACAAGCTAGCATTGGCGATATCTTGAGTTGACCCTCCTCTTTTTAAAGGAATAGAATCTGTCCACCCTTTTACAATTGCAGGATCTAGAGAAGCTGTCATTTCTGTTTCTATAAAACCTGGAGCAATTGCGTTACATCTTATATTACGAGAACCTAACTCAAGTGCCGTCGATTTAGTGAAACCTATCATTCCAGCTTTTGATGCTGCGTAATTAGCCTGACCTGCATTTCCTTTCACTCCTACTACAGAACTCATATTAATGATAGATCCAGACCTTTGCTTCAACATTGGTCTAAGAACAGCTTTAGTAAGGTTAAATACAGATTTAAGATTTATTTCCATTACTCTATCAAAATCCTCTTCGCCCATTCGCATCAAAAGATTATCCTTTGTAATACCAGCGTTATTAACCAAAACATCAATAGATCCGAATTCCTTCATTACATCATCGGCTAAAACCTGAGCAGAGTCAAAAATAGATGCATCCGATTTAAAACCTTTAGCGTTTATTCCGAAAGCAGATAGTTCTTGTTCTAATTCTTTAGCTTTTTGATCCGATGATAGATATGTAAAAGCAATGTTTGCTCCTTGTTTAGCAAATTCGATAGCAATACCTTTTCCTATACCTCTTGAGGCACCAGTAATGATTGCCGTTTTTCCTTGTAATAAACTCAAAATATTATTTTTTAATTAATAGACTCAAATATAAATTTTTAAAACAAAAAAAGGTGCTAAAAAGCACCTTTAAAATTATATTAGTGTGAGCAATTATGCATTTACACTCATTAGTTCTGCCATTTTAGCTCCAATTTTTGCAGGAGAAGCAACAACATGAATTCCACATTCGCTCATAATCTTCATTTTAGCTTCAGCAGTATCGTCTTCTCCACCAACAATTGCGCCAGCGTGACCCATTGTTCTTCCTTTTGGAGCAGTTTGTCCAGCAATAAACCCAACAACTGGCTTCGTACCATTTGCTTGAATCCATTTAGCAGCATCAGCTTCTAACTGGCCACCTATCTCACCTATCATGATAATTCCGTCCGTATCAGGGTCGTTCATTAACATTTCTACTGCTTCTTTAGTAGTTGTTCCGATAATCGGGTCACCACCAATTCCTATTGCAGTTGATATACCTAAACCAGCTTTCACTACTTGATCAGCTGCTTCGTAAGTTAAAGTTCCTGACTTAGAAACTACACCTATTCTTCCTTGTTTAAATACAAAACCTGGCATAATACCACATTTTGCTTCTCCCGGACTAATAACACCAGGGCAGTTAGGTCCAACTAAAGTACAGTCAATATCTGAAATAAATTCTTTCACAACAATCATGTCTTTGGTAGGAATACCTTCTGTAATACAGATAATAACCTTAACACCTGCGCTAGCTGCTTCCATTATTGCATCAGCTGCAAATGCAGGAGGAACAAAAATCATAGAAGTGTTAGCTCCTACTTTTTCTACCGCCTCTGAAACAGTATTAAATACTGGTCTGTCAAGATGAGTTTGCCCTCCTTTACCAGGAGTTACACCACCAACAACATTTGTTCCGTATTCAATCATTTGACCAGCATGAAATGTTCCTTCACTACCAGTAAAACCTTGAACTATAACTTTCGAATCTTTGTTTACTAAAACGCTCATAATTGCTATTAAAAATATTGATGCAAATTTAAAATAATTATGTCAAGAGAAAACAAAAAAGCATAAATATCTTGATTGTATTTCTATCTTTGTTCCATGTTGAGAATTAACGATACAATTTGTGCTGTTGCGACCTCCTCTGGAGCAGGTGCTATCTCGGTAATCCGCCTGTCGGGACCACAATCTATTTCTATTTGTAATTCCTTTTTTTTCGGTAAAGATTTAGATAAAGTAAAGTCTCATACCTTACACTTCGGAACATTTCGCAAGCAAGATCAGATTATTGACGAAGTCGTGGTTAGCGTATTTAAGAATCCTCACTCATATACTGGGGAGGATGTAATTGAAGTTTCTTGTCACGGATCAGTTTACATACAAAACCAAATTCTTCAGCTGTTTATTAGTAATGGAGCTAGAATTGCAAATCCTGGTGAGTTTACTTTAAGAGCATTCAGCAATGGTAAAATGGATTTATCGCAAGCTGAAGCTGTTGCTGATTTAATAGCATCAGAAAGTGAAGCCGCACACAGAGTAGCAATGCATCAAATGCGTGGCGGTTTCTCTGACGAACTAAAAAACTTAAGAGACGAACTTATCCAATTTGCATCTTTAATTGAACTAGAACTCGATTTTGGGGAAGAAGATGTAGAGTTTGCCGATAGAGAGAAATTCAACCAACTTCTTCACAAGATTAAGTCCGTATTAAAAAGACTTATCGATTCTTTTGCTGTGGGTAATGTTATGAAAAACGGAATTCCGGTTGCTATAATAGGTCGTCCTAATGTAGGAAAATCAACTCTTCTTAACGCTTTATTAAATGAAGAAAGAGCAATCGTTTCCGATATTGCTGGTACTACAAGAGATACTATAGAAGACATTATTAATTTAGGAGGTATTCAGTTTCGCTTCATTGATACTGCAGGAATAAGAGAAACACAAGACGTTATAGAGTCTATTGGAATCAGCAAAGCAATTGAGAAAGCAAAATCTGCTAAAATCACTATTTTTATTATTGATGCATCTCAAGAGCTAGACACTCAATTAAAAGAATTAGAAAATCTTAAAACAAAAGGAATAGAAAGTCCTATTGTAATAGTAAACAAGGTTGACCTTAATCCTTCCATTACTTCCGAAATTAAGAATGCATTATTTATTTCAGCAAAAAACAAAAAAGGAATTGATGCATTTTGCAATAAAATGCTAGAAATTGCTAACACTTCAAACGTTGGCCATGACCAAACTATAGTAAGTAACAACAGACATCTTCAGGCATTACACCAATCATTAGAAAATGTTTTGAAAACTATCGAAGGACTTAACAGCGGAATAAGTGGTGATTTTCTTGCTATGGACATCCGACAAGCTCTTTATCACATTGGAGAGATAACAGGCGAAATATCTACAGATGATTTATTAGACAATATCTTCTCTAACTTCTGTATCGGAAAGTAAAAAGTAATTATGAGTTTAGTTCATAACTAAGCCACAAGACAAATAAGGTAAGTATAGATAAAACAATAAATAATGCTTTTGTTAATACTCTTACCCACTTCACTTTATCTTTCCATGCTTTAATCCACGTTTTTAAAACTACATAAGCACTAAATCCTATTGCTGATAAGATTAGAATAGATAAAAGAATACGAACAGAAAGAGAAAACTCTTCATTAGAGTCATCATCTTCAACCATCAGAGCACTTAATTCACTCATATTATTTTCTAAAATAGGAAAAGACGAATAAGCTAGTTCTATAAAAGCGAAGGATATTATTAAAAAGAATACAACTTTTTTCACAAATAAATTTTCATAAAATGTTTCAAATAAGAACCTATAAACTTAAAAAGGATATAAGGTTATTTTAAATTTTTAAATAATTACAAAATTAAATATTAAATCTAAACAATTCATTTATTGTTGAATATTAATTGAATCTAAGCAAATAAGATATTCAACTTAATAAGCGATCAATAAAAAAATATCGTTATAATCAGTTACTATTTCTAAGAACTTAATAAAGAAAAAATGAAAGTGATTTTATTACGTGTAGTAATTTCTATTTAGTAAGTCTTTTAATAATCATTGGAAGGTAAATAAGATCGAAAAATATAGCAATTGTCGCACTTACGATTGTAATTACCGAAAGTTGAGAAACCGATTTAAATTCAGAGAAAGCCAATGGCAATAAACAAATCAAAACAACAAATGTGGTTTTGATTATAGCCGAACCAGTATTGTTTACCGTTAAGTGTAAAGCTTCGTTTTTCTCAACCCCCCTTTTTCTATGGTTAGTGTAAGAACTTATAACATGAATGGAATCATCTACAATAAGTCCGAAAACTATAGTAAATATAAAAGCATTGGAAAGACTAAAATAAAAGCCAAACTGATAAAGTACTCCTAAACAAAGCACAATAGGTACAAGATTTGGAATAAGAGCAATTATGAAATAATTAATATCGAATTTATTCATTACAAAAAAGACAATACCTATAGAAAATATGGCAATAAACAAACCATAAATTAAACGTTTGGTAAGATCGTTTCCTAATAAATCGAACAAATAACCCGCACCCGAATAAGAGAATTTTATTTGAGGAAAAGCAGCTTCTAAGCTTTTCATTTTTTCTAAAGTAGCTAAAGAGCCTTCATCTCCAGAACGGCATACGTAAAAATGTTTATCATCTGATTGGTTGAGCATATTAGTCATGCTTTTGGCAACCATACCATCAAAAGTGGTATTTGTAAAATCGACTACAAAACCTTGTTTTAATAATAAGTCCTTAACCTTAGACAAGTCATCTGAAGTAACTGATTCAGACTTCTCAATCATAACTGTTATTGGTTTTATACCTCCAAAAAACTGATCAAAATAAGCCGTTTGCTTATACATATCCGATTTTTTGTTAATCTCATCAGTTAAGTAATTATCAATATTTACATTAAAAACAGCAAATACACCAAAACCAATAAATACTAATGTAACTAGATGAAAAGAAACTTTATTTTTAAGGCTATCAAACCAAGATAAAATACCATCAGTTAATTTCTTTAACAGCGGAATTGGAGTAGTCTTATGCATGTTTCTATCAATACTTATAGCATAAACAACAAGAGCAATAAAAAGAGTAAACACTACTCCAATAGAAGTGATTATTCCGAAACGGACAATAGGCAGAATATCATTGACCAAAAACGTAAGAAAACTCATAGCTGTAGTAAGCGATGTTAAAATTACAGCCTTACCAACCATATTCATTCTAAGGTTGAAAAAGGACAATTTATTTACCTCCTTTCCCTTTTGCTTGTTTGTTAAGTGCATGATATCGGAAATGCAGACTATAAACAAAATTGCAGGAGTAATAATCATAACCAATTCAATTCCTCCAAAAATAACTTGAGAAATACCTAAGGTTACCACAATACTTGCGATAACACTAAAAACAGTTAAAAGAACTAAACGTATGTTTTGAGTAATTAGAAATAAAAACAAGAAACAAAGGATACTACTTATAAGAGTAATGATAATAAATTCGCTTATTACTTTCTTTTCGAAATATAACTCACTAGGTGCTCTTCCGGCTACAGAAACAGCCCCCGATTTATCGTTAATTTTTGTAGTATAAAGGCTACTAATGAAATCTTTGGTTTCTTGATTAGATAAACTTGGCGAAGCTTCAATAAGAAATAATAAATTTCTGGTATCGGAAGTAATGAAATTATTGGGTTCGTTATAAATGTATTGCAACGACTTTTGATAAGACTCCTCAGATGTAAGATTCATCGTTTTTTTAACCATAGGAAAAAGCCCCATGTTAATGATTTTCTTGTCGTTTATTACGCTAAATAAACGATTTACGTAATCGGTATTTTTTAAGGCTGTATGGAAATCATTAATGTCTTTAAAATCTTGATAACTAAGGCTATCGTCAAAGGTGACGCCTAAAAAAATAAGGTTGTTGTCATCTACTATTTTAAGATCAAAATTGTTTGCCTCTAGCTCATTAATGATACGCTCAGAATCAAAATAAATATTAGCGTTGAATAGCTGATAAAGACTAAAACCAAATAACACCAAGCAAAATATGCCTAGGTAATATTTAAATTTCCATATGAATTGAAAAAGCATCTATTTTTTAATTGTTGATAAACCACCGTCTACTCCTATTACTTGGCCTGTCATCCATCGAGAATCTGGAGAAAGTAAGAAAGCGATAGCGTTGGAGATGTCTTGTGGAGAACCAACTTGCTTTAAGGGATGTCTATCCATCATTTGCTCTGTTTGAGCCTCTGTTCTAAACATACGTTTAGACATTTTAGTATTTACTAATGAAGGAGCAACACAATTTACTCTAACCTTAGGAGACCATTCGGCCGCCAAAGAACGACACAAGCCTTCAATAGCAGCTTTGCTAGCAGAAATAGAAGAATGAAAAGGCATCCCTACACTAGCAGCAATAGAACTAATAAATACTAATGAAGCGTTATCATTTAAAGACTTGTGGTAGTGCTTTAACACTTTAATAAGCCCTAAAACATTTATTTCGTAATCAGTTTGAAAATCAGATAATTTCAAACTAGAAAATGGTCTTAAATTTATAGAACCTGGGAAGTAAACTAAACCGTCAATAACTCCTTCAATCTCAGGAAATGTTTCTTCATTCTGAACATCAAAAGAAGACGTAGTAGAACTCACTTCAATAAATTCGTAATGATTTGATTTATCAGCTACTAACTGCTTAGCTATATCACTGGATGCACCTATTAAGACTATTTTCATTTTGTATAACTTTTAAATATTAATTGTTATACAAAAGTATTAAAATTAGTTTGTTTATTAAATGGAAAAGACTAAAAAATGATGATATTATTTTACAACTTTAATTAGCTCGAATTTATATTGTTAAAAAACAGATACTTCATCTAGATAAAAAACAGTTTGAAAAACTTTTTTTTTATGTGTTAAAACTCTTTCAATATTTCTTAGTTTTGTAACTGATTTTAAAAATATAAGAAATGAACTTTGATGTTATAGTTATTGGAAGTGGACCTGGTGGTTATGTAACTGCAATTCGTGCCTCTCAACTTGGTTTAAAAACTGCAATTATTGAAAAAGAATCTTTAGGAGGTGTTTGCCTTAACTGGGGATGTATTCCTACTAAAGCTTTATTGAAATCTGCTCAAGTATTCGAATACATTAATCATGCCGAAGATTTCGGAATTAAAGTGGAAGGTGCTGAAGCTGATTTTGATAGCGTAATTTCAAGATCAAGAGGTGTTGCTGACGGAATGAGCAAAGGTATTGACTACCTAATGAAGAAAAATAAAATAGAAGTTATTATGGGTACTGCTAAAGTACTTCCTGGTAAAAAGGTATCTGTTATAGACGCAGATGGTAAAACTACAGAATACAGTTCTGACAATATTATTATTGCAACAGGATCTAGATCAAGAGAACTTCCTAATCTTCCACAAGATGGCAAGAAAATTGTTGGTTACAGAAAAGCTATGACTTTAGATAGTAAGCCAAAGAAAATGGTTGTTGTTGGCTCTGGTGCTATTGGAGTAGAGTTTGCTTATTTCTATAAAGCAATGGGTGTAGATGTTACTGTAGTAGAATATTTAGGTAATATCGTTCCTGTTGAAGACGAAGATATTTCTAAGCAATTAGCTCGTTCTTTCAAAAAAATGGGCATTAAAGTAATGACTAATTCATCCGTAGAAACTGTAGACACTTCTGGTGATGGCTGCGTTGTTACAATTAAAACTAAAAAAGGCGAAGAAACAATCGAATGCGATGTTGTTCTTTCAGCCGTAGGAGTAGTTGCTAATATTGAAAACATTGGTTTAGAAGATGTTGGTATTGCTACTGATAAAGGTAAAATCTTAGCAAACGATTTCTACCAAACAAATATCCCAGGATATTATGCAATTGGTGATGTATTGCCATCTCAAGCACTTGCTCACGTTGCTTCTGCTGAAGGAATTATTTGTGTAGAAAAAATTGCTGGTCATAAACCTGAGAAACTTGATTACAACAACATTCCGGGATGTACTTATTGTTCACCTGAAATTTCTTCTGTTGGATATACTGAAAAAGCAGCTAAAGATGCAGGATACGATATCATAGTAGGAAAATTTCCTTTCTCTGCATCAGGTAAAGCATCTGCATCAGGACATAAAGATGGTTTTGTAAAAGTTATTTTTGATGCTAAGTATGGCGAATGGTTAGGTTGTCATATGATTGGTTATAACGTAACCGAAATGATTGCTGAAGCAGTTGTTGCTAGAAAATTAGAAACTACAGGACACGAAATACTTAAAGCTGTTCACCCTCATCCAACTATGAGCGAAGCGGTTATGGAAGCAGTTGCTGCTGCTTACGGTGAAGTGATTCATATGTAAGTTAAAAAAAAACATAAGAAAGCCCGAGCAAATTAATTGCTCGGGCTTTTTTTTATTAATACATTTGCTATATACTTAAAGAATACTACACATGAAAATAGCCTTAATTATATCGACACTCATCATCCTTCTACTAGGTTTTTTAATCACCAAGCAATGGCTTAGATGTACAGATATTTATCATGAACAAGTAAGTCTAAAAGATGATATCAAATCCTATGAAAGGCTAACGGCTGTTTTGCTGAAAGCTGAAGACAGACAATTTGGAATTCTTAAAGAGCAACTATCCAAAGAATTTAAAATCAGAGCCCTCCCAATAAATTCTCTTGAAGAAACCTATGGGATTACAATTTGGAGGAAAGATATAATAGTAAGTAAAATGTTTCAATATAGACAATTGGAATTACGCTTTGATAAAGAAGATCAACTTATCTCAGTGCGAACGCATACGCCTAAAGAATGAAAGATTTTCTAGAAAAAATTCAAGACGGTATAAAATCCATTACAATGAAGATTGGGAGCATCTCCTCTTTTTGATTTTAAGGTTATTCAACCTTTTCCAAATATGCATGCAGCCAGTAGTGTTTTTAGGCTCCCTACTTTTAACACGTAGAATTATATATTTATTAAGATCATGATGAAAAAAAAACATATCGCTTTTAAATTGTTAAGAATCCTAAGCATGACTCCTATCCTGCTTTGGCCCATCGTTTTTATTGGATCTATTTTCTTCGGCACAATTTT
>TARA_B110000003_G_scaffold46653_1_pt1 | contig 49440 bp, 45 predicted proteins | sample TARA_B110000003 | Tara Oceans TARA_B110000003 (sample SAMEA4396424) | marine metagenome | biome: Westerlies Biome; feature: [SRF] surface water layer (ENVO:00010504); material: water (ENVO:00002006), including particulate matter (ENVO:01000060) such as... | depth 5 m
TTGACGTGCTCAGTGGACACGGAATATGTGGAGGCCTTCGAAGCGCGAACCCCGCCCTCTGCAGGCTTCCTTGTCCTCCCCGACACCTTGGTGGAATACGTGAATCCTGTGGTTGAATTCGACAACATTTCTGAGGGACAGATTGAAAACATTTGGTCGTTTGGCAACGGAGAAGGGTCCAGCGAGGACCATCCATCCCTTGAATACGAGGTTCCCGGGTTTTACAATGCCCAACTTCTTGTGGTCAACGAATTCGGATGCACGGATGTATTTTCCCAAACCATCGAAGTGTACACCGACTTGTATGTGTACGTCCCCAATGCCTTCACTCCGGACAACGATGGTCTGAACGATGCGTGGAAGCCTTCCATCCTCGGGCAGGATGTCATTGCGACCTACGAATGCCAAATCTTCAACCGCAGTGGCCATGTTGTGTTCAGCACCAACGATCCCAACAAGGCTTGGACGGGTGCCAATGACCCAACTGGAGAGGGCCAACACTTTTCAAGTGGGGGTGAGATCTTCTCCTGGCGAATCGCCATCAAGAAAAAAGACGGCGAAGGGGCCAAGGTGTACACAGGTCAAGTCCAAATGGTGAGATGACCCTGAGGCTGGCTGTGGCCTTCATCTGGAGCTGCATGTGTTGGGCCAGTGGCTGGTCACAATCCCCAGTGGGGCCGCTTCCCTCCACCGATGAATCGAAATTGAGGGCATCGCTTGTCGGCAATGCAGATTCCGTCTACCACAAGCATGAAACCCTCATCAACCTGCAATTCAGCCAAGTGCAACTGAGCCAATGGGCAGCCGGGGGGCAAAGCTCTGCAAGCCTCATTGCAAAATTGGACCAATTTTGGGAATACGATGGCACTTCTCTTGGCTGGGACTCTGAAATTCATGGTGCCTTTGGGTTGCTTCACCGACCTGACGAGGGGATCCTTTTGAAGACCGATGACCGCATCGAATTGGCCACCAAAGTGGGCTACCGCCTTAAAGACAGAGGGTCATTGACTGCATTGGGAAGTTTCAGGACACAAGTGGCTCCGGGGTTTGCTGCGGTCAACGGGGTTCCGGACCCTTCCCAGGTCACCTCGCGGTTCATGGCACCAGGCTACCTCGTGGTTGCCCTAGGCCTAGACCTCAAGCCCAAAGAAAACATCACCGTTTTTTTGGCTCCGTTCACCTCCAAGTCGACCTATGTGTTGGATGAAAAACTTTCTGCTTTAGGTCTTTTTGGCGTGACACCCGGAGAATCTACCCGCCATGAAATGGGCGGCTACATCCGCGTCGGATTCAAAGAAACCGTATCTGAAAATGTCACTTACGCCGTGCGATTGGACTTGTTCAGCAACTACCTCGAAGAACCAGAAGCTGTGGACATTTTTTCCGACCACGTCCTCACCCTGAAGGTCAATGATTGGTTGTCCACGACGTTGGGTTTGACCTTGATTTACGACAAAGATGTTGACCTGATGCTGCGTGAGCCTGACCCCGATGTCCCAGAAGATTTAGGGGAAATAGGGGCTGGGGTTCAACTCAAACAAATTCTTGCGGTAGGTTTGTCCCTGAAATTTTCTTGAATATGAAAGCATACGTATTTCCGGGTCAAGGTGCCCAATTTCCTGGTATGGCCCGGGACCTTTTTGAAAGTTCGACTGCAGCCAGAGGGCGTTTCAAGCAGGCAGAAGACATCTTGGGCTTTGACATCGCCTCTGTGATGTTTGAAGGCACTCCAGAACAGCTCCAAGAAACCAAGGTGACCCAACCGGCCATCTTCCTTCACTCCGTCATTCTTGCAGAATGCTTGGGTGATTCCTTTCAGCCAGACATGGTGGCCGGGCACAGTCTTGGAGAGTTCAGTGCGTTGGTGGCTGCCGGGGCCTTGAGCTTCGAAGAAGGCCTTCGGCTCGTGAGTGCAAGAGCGAACGCAATGCAAGAGGCATGTGAACGACAAGCCTCGACCATGGCCGCTGTCCTGGGATTGGAAAATGAAATGGTGGAGCAGATCTGCCAAGCAACGGACGGCATCGTTGTTGCCGCCAACTACAACTGCCCTGGACAGCTTGTCATCTCGGGAGAAGTGCCCGCTGTGGAGGCGGCATGCAAAGCATTCACAGAGGCAGGCGCACGACGCGCCATCATGCTTCCTGTCGGAGGAGCGTTTCACAGCCCCCTGATGGAACCCGCCAGAGAACAACTCGCGAAGGCCATTGCGAACGCCGACATCCAGTCCCCTCGTTGCCCAATCTACCAGAATGTGAGCGCCGAGCCAACGTCTGATCCCGAACTGATCCGCACCCAACTGGTGGCTCAACTGACCGCACCCGTGAGGTGGACACAAACCATGGAGGCGATGATGTCCGACGGAGCATCTGAAATGACCGAAGTTGGCCCAGGAAAGGTCCTGCAAGGCCTTTTCAAAAAGGTGGACCGTGCATTTCCAACTTCGGGGGCTCGGCTTGAAACCGTAAGCTGAGTTTCGGAATTAGGCATCGAGAAACAAGAAGGCCACCTCGCGGTGGCCTTCTTGTTTCGTTGTGAATCGAAGTGGAGAACTGGCTTTAAGACACGTCTTCACCCAATTGGGTTGCATAGTTGAAAAGGTTGGTTGCCTCGTGCTCCGCTGCCATCAAGGATGTCCTCAAGGCCCTGTTTTCCAAACGCAAGTCATCATTGCGTTGTTGACTGCGCACAAGTTCCGCCTTCAAGCGAAGAAATTCTCCCATCACCGACTTGCGGTCGGCCAAGGCTTCTTTGAGTTGTTTTTCGAGCAGCAATTCCATGTCCCTAAAGATAGCAACGGGTCTCAGCGACCCCCGCCCTTTCTGTGGGAGTTCTCAACAGCACTAGGACCGACGATTGTGAATCCACAACCACCAAATCAAGAACAAAGCTCCCAACACCCCACAGCCCGCACAACCTGCGTAAAGGTTCAACAGGACAGAAGGTGATGACGCATACCATGTGCCTGAAACGAAGGCCCCAACTCCAATTCCCACCTCCAGTGCCATCAACATCGTTCCCAAAGCAGTGGCGGCCTTTCCTTCCGGGGCAAGATCAATGGTCCAAGCAAAAATGGCAGGCATGTTGATGCCCACAGACATCCCATACACCACGCCAGCAGCCAGCAACATAGGGACAGAGGTCGACCATGAAAACATGGCCATGCCCAGGGTCAAAAGGACTGCACCGACAAGCAGCAACTGAGGACGTCCGTAACGATCAGAAGCCTTTCCCGCCACCAAACGCATGCCGATGCTCGCCACCACCACGACAGTGTTGAATGATCCTTTGTAGACAAAGCCCAAACCTTCAACAAGGTCTGGAGTAACCGTCAAGAAGGTCCCAAATGCGATGGCAACAGGCAACAAAAAGAAGGAAGCAGGCCATGCGGCAGGTTCCAGCGTCCCCCCTTGAAAGACATTCAAATCGCTCCATTGAACAGGACGAGGATTGGGGAGGGTTTCCGGGAGCCTTTGGGTCATGACGTAAGACAAGAACCCAAGGACACTGCTTGCCAAAAACATGGCGTCGTACCCAAAATCAACTGCGAGCCAACTTCCCAAAGCGGGTCCAAGCGCCATGCCTGCATTCCCGGCAACGCCGAGATAGCCGAGTGCCTCTCCCCTTCTGGCAACCGGCACGATGTCCGTCAAAAATGCACTTGTGCCCGTAGGGCGGAACCCCGTCGACATGCCATGTAGAAGTCTGACCATGAGAAATCCTGACACCGCAAAAGCCACATTGTCGAGATGGCCCACAGCAACGTAGGCAAACCCAGAACAAGCGGCCACGGCGGTCCCGAAGAGCATCACCGGTTTTCGGCCGGCCAAATCGGCCAATCGCCCTGAAACAAACCGACTCAAAAATGCACCAACCGTGAACAATGCCACAATCCAACCAATGAGGTGACCTGCACCAAGGCCCTCCAAATACCCTGGAAGTTCAGGCAGTAGCATGCCAAAGCTGGCCATGAACATCACTGTGCCGGCGCAGAGCAACCAAAACGTCGGGGTAAAGAGCTCAGATTTCAAGGTGGCAAAGGTACTTCTCGATTCCGTTCCTTTGCAGTGTGGAAAAGCAGTATCCCGTCAAAGTACTTGTGGCCTGGGGCGAAGCCATCTCTGGCAACCGCGAGCTGCGCGATTGGCTGTTGGGGAACGGCTTCCCTGAACTCGGACTCTTTGTCCATGCCATGCACAACCAGCAATCGGCCAGAGAGTGGTTGCAGCAAGAAGGCTTCCCAGAACTGATGGCGCTGTGTTGCGGAACCGAAGGGGATGCCCGTGCTGTCCAATGGCTGCTCAACCATGGCTACCTGACGCTTGCGAACATGGCCCGCGCTGCGGACAACGACGACGATGCCATGCGGACCCTCATGGAGGAGCCAGACCGGGTTTGGGCCACCCTTGCGTTGAAGATGCGTTCCATCAAAAATGGCATCGAAGAGCGTCACAACGATTGGCACAGCTTCAACAAAGACTGATGTCCCCAGTTGGTTATCCCTCAGGGGTGGTGAAGGTCAACGAACTCATGGCATCCTCCTGAAGCCATCGGTTGGACACCCCCAACAAATCGCTGGATGTCATGGACTCTATGGCCTTGACCAAGGTGTCGAGGGTCTCGACGTGGTTGTGCACGGCATACGCCTTGACAAGGCCCGAGAGCACCGTACCCCCGTGGTCGTGACCAAGGGCGATTTGCCCCAAAATTTGCTGCTTCGCTTCATGCAATTGACGCACACCCAGCGCCTTGGTGCGCATCACCACCAACTCCTTACGGACGAGCCTGTCCACCTTGGCATGGTGCTTGGCATCGGTGCCGCAATAGACATTGAACACCCCCGCATCTTCGTACAGGACATGGTTCGCTTCGATGTGGTACACCATGCCGTGGCGTTCCCGAATGTTCAAGTTCAATCGACAATTCATGGCGGGTCCGCCCAACAAATTGGCCACCATCGTCATCGCGAGTCGGTCGCTGTCCTTGGCGCCAGGAGCGCGCGTACCCCACATGAAATGAGATTGATGGATCCCCTTCGTTTCTGAAAGGTGAAACGGAGGCAACACATCGGGAGAAGTCCGATCTAGGGAGGCTTCTTTTGCTGGGACACGAGCACCTGGCGCCCCCATCCATCTCTCTGTCCATCCCAAAACTTGCTTCCAAGAAACCGCCCCCACGACGCCCAGCACCATGTTCTGCGGCTGGTAATGGGTCTGGACGAATTCCTTGGCTTGATGCCCTGTCAATTTCTGCACACTCTCGGAGGTGCCCAAGATGGACCGCGACAAAGGGTGGTCGTGAAAAAGGTGCGATTCAAAGGCCTCAAAAATCCACTCCCCGGGCTGCTCCTTCAGGCCCGAAATTTCGTCCAAAATCACCTCCCTCTCTTTGTCCAACTCCAATGCAGGAAACGTGCTGTGAAAAGCAATGTCCGACAAGAGTTCAATGGCCCTTTCCGTGTCTTTGTTGCGTTGAGAAGAGGTGATCCACGTGTCCTCCTTGGAGGTGAATGCGTTGATTTCGCCACCTACTGATTCCATTCGGTTCAAGATGTGGAAGGCCTTCCGATTGTCCGTTCCCTTGAACAATGCGTGCTCAATAAAATGTGCCAAACCCCATTCTCCGGCGACTTCATCCCTGGTGCCCGCTTGCACCATCAAAGCACAATGGGTCACTGCGCGATCCATGGGAGCGAAAATGACACGGAGGCCATTGGGCAAAACGTGGGTGTGGAATTCCTTGCTCATGTCATTGGCTCACATCCAACAGGCCATGACCGCCAACATGACTCCCCCAGCCACCAGCATGACCATCAGGGTGTACGGCAGAATGTCACGGGCAGACAAGCCCGTCATGCCCAACAAAGGAAGGGCCCAAAATGGCTGCAACATGTTGGTCAGTTCATCGCCAAAGGCCATCGCCATGATTCCGCGTTCCAATGGCACACCCAAGGAATTACAAGCTTCGATGACAAGAGGACCTTGCACCGCCCACTGGCCTCCCCCACTGGGCACAAAAATGTTCAACAACCCCGAGGACACGAACAAGGCCTCTGGAAGCACATGGGTCGAAGTGTTGGCCACAAGCGCCTGCGCCAAAGTCTCCCCCAAGCCCGTCCCTGTCACGATTCCCATGATGCCGAAGTAAAGTGGGAATTGCACCAAAATGCCAGCTGCATCTGAAATCGCGTGGTCCAATGCCTTCAAAAAGCCACGGATCTGGCCATGGCCCAACAACGCCAACCCCAACAAGATCATGTTGATCCAGTCGGGGGTCACAAAAGACAACGTCCTCCAAGGCCCAGCATTGGAAGCCCAGACAAACGCACCAAGCAAGCCCACTCCGCCCAAGAGGTAGGCGAGCAATCGCCAGGTATCCAATTTGTCAGACCACCCCTCGGGCACTTGGTTCTCCAGTCTGTCACCCCCCCCTTCCTCGTTGGGATTTGCACGCAGCTTCGGCAGCGCATTGCCGGATGTAGGTTGAATGGCGTGTCCCAGCCAAGAAAACAAAAGAACCACTGCAGCCACAACAGAGAAGGTCACCGCCAGACTCCAAGAGGCAAAAACGGTTTGGCTCAAAGGGATGGTATCTGGCAACCAAGCAACAGGTTCCTCCAAGGCAAGCAGCGACTGAAGGTGACCACTCTCAGCAACTTTCAATGGAGCAGATCCACTCAAGCCACCGTGCCAAACAAGCAACCCAGTGTACCCGGCCGCACCGAGAACGCCCAACGAAACCTTGGACATGCTGCTCTCAGTCCCTTCCGATCTGCGTCTGTCCATCACACCACGGACCAAAATTGCCCCTGCAATGAGGCCCAAACCCCAATTCGCCCAGCCCAAAGTCATGCTCAAAGCCGCCACCTTCGCAGGGGCCCATCGAGGAGAAATCACCACCCAGTTCAGGGCATTGGAAAGCAAGCGAAGCACAGGCGGAGCAAGTGCCAACACATGGCCCATCACGAGCATGAACATCGCTTGAAAACCAAATCGGAGGAGAGCCGGGTTCCACAACCCTTGGGTCCAAGCATCCAAAACGACTTCCGCAGAAACGGATCGCCACGCCATGAGCGCAGCCAAAAGAGTCAAAAGGATGGCAATTGCAAATGGACTCGGAAGCCAACGCTGGAAGGCCCGTGCGTAAGCATTCAGTCCCCTCTCAAGGAGACTTTTCGAATCCGACGACATCAATGGTCAGTACGGATCAAAAAGGCAGGTCGTCGTCAGAAGCAGGAGCAGGTGCCATCGGTGGCACGGGAGGCATTGGCGCAGCGCTCACAGCAGGTGCTTGCGCTCCTTCTGGCCCTGCGGCCACTGGTTGGTCAGAGCCCTCAATGCGCCAAGCATTCAAGTCCACATAAAAATTGCCATTGTACTCGCGTCCACGCAAATCAAACTTGACGTTGATCACGTCTCCTTCCCCGTAACGGCCAAGCTGCTCGGACTTCTCTTTGAGGGCCGAAAACTTGATGTCTTGGGGGTATTGCTCCATGGTGGTGATCACAAAATCGCGTTTGTAAAATCCACTTGGGAAGTCTTGCTGATCGTACAGCTTCTTCAGGGTTCCTTTTACTTCAAATGCCATGCACCGAAGGTACGCTTCAACCCGCGTTGAAACAGAGCAGGGTTTTCCACGCTTCATCCACCATTCCAAGGTCCAGCAAGTCGGATGCGGTCCGATGAAGGACTTCCTCCAGCTTCCTGCCGTCGCTTTCATGCTCCATAAAAACCTCTGCAAGCTCCAGCAATTTATGCTCATTCACATCCGTTTCATCTGGCATGACCTCGCATCCTCCCAGCATCGCGAGATGGTTGCCTGTGAGCCATTGGCTCGTGCGGATGTCTTCCGGCAGGGCGTCCACACCCATGCCAATGGTGGACAACGGTTTGGGGACAGTAAAGAGCGCATCGCCCGAAGCACGGACGTAGTGGTCGCCACCGCATCGCCCTACCAAGTCGAGCTTGGTGGCGTCAGGCACACCCGAATCGCTCAGGACACCGTCTCGGAAATGCATCCGAACAATCTCGGCAAACACCAATTGACCAGCCCCACCGTGATCTCCCAAAGACTCCACTTTGACCACTTTGCATTCCAACTGGACCGGCGACTCGGCAACCCTTGGGGGTTGAACGGCCTCGGAATCGACTGGGGTAAGGCCAGCCTTCACAAACTCATTCACACCAGCCCCATAATCCGTGCTCGCCAAAGAGCAGGCCTGAACCATCTGGTGGTCCACAAGGTTGACCACCACCTCTGGAACCTCCTGAACATTGTCCCATGTATGCTTGGTGGAAGCATCCCTTCCTCGGCGTGCAGGTGAAAAGATGACCAGTGGTGGCTGTGCAGAAAAAACATTGAAATAGCTGAAGGGTGCAAGGTTGACCTCCCCTTTTCCATTCATGGTGCTGACAAACGCAATGGGACGCGGCGCGATGCCTCCGAGCAAACAGCCATGGAGTTTGCGAGGGTCCAGCTCTGAAGGTTGGTAGGTGGTGTAGGAGAGCTTCACGTCAAGACTGTCTTGGGCCGTGGGACTCCACCGCATCCAAAGAGTCCATCACCTTGGCCTTCAGTTTTTCCTTGAACGCATCGATGCGCAGTCGCAGTGCATCGTCAGATGTACCCAAAATTTGAGCGGCCAAAATGCCCGCATTGGTGCCACCATCCAGCGCAACCGTGGCCACAGGCACTCCTGATGGCATCTGAAGGATGCTCAAAATGGAATCCCATCCATCCATGCTGTTGCTACTCTTAATGGGGACGCCAATGACCGGCAAGGATGTCAGCGAAGCCGTCATTCCGGGCAAATGTGCCGCACCTCCTGCTCCTGCAATGACCACGCCAAGGCCCCGTTCCACGGCACCTCGCGCGTATTCGACCATGCGGTCTGGCGTGCGGTGCGCAGAGACAACCGTCATTTCACATGGAACACCAAGTTCTTGGAGCACTTTCTGTGCACCCTCCATCACAGGCAAGTCACTCTTGCTCCCCATGATGATGCCTACGGACTTCTTCATGGTGCGAAGATACTCACCCGTCGAGTCCGTCGATTTTCTTCTTGAGCTCCGACGCCAATTCGTAATTTTCTGTGGCAATGGCTTCCGCCAATTGTTGCTTGAGGTCGTCCAACGAAGTCTCCTCTGGGGCGTCTTCGTGAGGCACCCCTTCCATCATGTCTGGCTCTTCTTGGTCAGAGGCATCCAAATCCACTCCCGCCGCCTCCATGACTTGCTCACTGCATCGTATGGGACATCCAAAACGCACCGCCACGGCCACCGCATCGGAAGACCGCGAGTCAATGTGTTCCTCTCGAATGCCATCCGTCACGGTCAATTGCGCATAAAAAATCCCCTCCACCATTTTGTGGATCAGCACCTCTGTGACTTCCATGCCAAAAGAGGTCATGGTGTTCTTCATCAAATCGTGCGTCAATGGACGACTCGGCCGCATGTTTTCCAACTCAATGGCAATGGACTGCGCTTCGGCACCCCCGATGACAATCGGCAACTTGCGCTTTCCCTTGACCTCTCCCAAGACAAGGGCATAGGCACCTGAGGAGGAACCGCTCAATGCAATGTCCAAAATTTCGAGGTCCAGCTTTTTCATGAGATCCGAATTCAGTGAATGCGGTCAGTCCAAGGATTGAATGGCCGCAGTCAATTTGGGCAACACCTCAAAGGCGTCTCCCACAATGCCATAGTCGGCGGCCTTGAAGAAGGGAGCCTCTGGGTCGGTGTTGATGGCCACAATCACCTTGCTTTGGTTGACACCTGCCAAATGCTGAATCGCACCAGAAATGCCCGCGGCAATGTACAAATCTGGACGGATGGTGATGCCGGTCTGTCCCACGTGCTCGTGGTGAGGACGCCATCCCATATCGCTCACCGGTCGACTGCAAGCCGTGGTGGCCTCGAGGGCTTGCGCCAACTCTTCGACGATGCCCCAATGCTCGGGCCCCTTCAATCCACGACCTGCCGAAACAACACGCACAGCCTCTGGAAGGGGAACCGAACCGTCCTCGCTGGAGGCGTCAAATCCCATCACGGTCAATTTTGCATGCCCAATTTCAGGAGCAAAAGACTCCACCTGAGCCTGTCCTTCGCCCTGTTTCACACCAAACGCATTGGGCGTCGTGGTCAACACTTTCCGATTTGTATGGACCGACACATGGGCCATGGCCTTGCCGCTGAACACATTGCGCTGGACCGTCGCACCTTCTAAAATACCGGTGACGCCCGGCACCATGCCTGCGCCCAAACGAATCGCAACACGTGGAGCCACGGCGCGGCCCACGTGGTCGTGGGGTGCCACCACCAAATCCGCACCTTCTGCCTCGGCAGCAGCAGCCACCGCTTGGGCGAGCTGCGCCTCGTCTTTCAAGTCGTCCAGCACATGCAGCACCTTGGAGGCCCCTGCGGCGCCTGCGCCACTGTCGCCAGAAATGGGGCCTGCCATCATCGCGGTGACCTCGGCACCGCAAGACACAGCGTAAGAAACGGCTTCAAGCCCAGCCTTGGTGGCTGCGCCATTTTTTGTGGGAACAAATGCCAAACACTTCATGTCGTTCTTTTTGAGAGTTAAAGAATCTTCGCTTCCTCACGCAACAAACGCACGAGCTCTTCGGGCTGGTCGGCGGAGACGATTTTGCAATCCCCTTTCGCAGGGGGCAATTCAAACTTGGTCACACTGGCGCTTTGCACCACAGCTTCGGCAGAAACCACATTCAACGGCTTGGTGCGTGCCGCCATGATACCGCGCATGTTGGGAATGCGCTGTTCCGCCATTCCCTTAGAAGCACTTACCACAACAGGCACATTGGCCTCGACGCGTTCCAAGCCACCGCTCGCTTCACGTTTTGCCTTCACAGAATTCCCCTCCACTTCCAAGCTGGTGGCAAGTGAAATGAAGGGAGCATCAATCAACTCAGCCAGCATGCCGCCAACGACAGACCCATTGTGATCGATGGTCTCTTTTCCGCAAAGAATGACATCGTACCCTCCTTGACGCGCATGCTCGGCAATCAGTGTAGCCACCTGCATGGCATCTTGAGGTTTGGCATCGATGCGAATGGCATCATCTGCACCAATGGCCAACGCCTTACGAATCACTGGATCACAATCGGCTTGCCCCACCGTCAGCGTGGTGACGGAACCTCCATTTTGTTCCTTCAACTCCAAAGCACGCACCAACGCGTACCATTCGTCATAGGGATTGACGATGAATTGCACGCCATTGGCGTCAAATTGGGTGTCGCCTTCTGTGAAGGCAATCCGGCTGGTGGTGTCCGGTGCTTTGCTGATGCAAACGAGAAACTTCATGGCCATGGGTATGAATCAATCTACCAAAAGTGCATCTCAATCGAGGGGACTTGAGGCATGGCAAAGGTAGGTCAGCAGGGACGATTCGATGCCGGAAATTGACATCACATCCCCCCATTTGGCCAAGGCATCGCTCATTGGTTTACCTTTGCGGGCCAAATCAGCATTCAAATGCGTGAAGTCACTTACAGGGAAGCTGTGGCAGAAGCCATGAGCGAAGAAATGCGCCGAGACGAATCGGTGTTCCTCCTTGGAGAGGAAGTAGCAGAGTACAATGGCGCCTACAAGGCGTCCAAAGGCATGCTGGATGAGTTCGGTGAGGCCCGTGTCATCGACACCCCCATCGCCGAGCTTGGCTTCAGTGCCATTGCCGTGGGCGCAGCGATGAACGGCCTTCGTCCCATCGTGGAGTACATGACATGGAACTTTGCGGTTCTCGCCTCTGATCAAATCATCAACCACGCCTCCAAAATGCTTCAAATGAGCGGAGGTCAGTTTTCTGTCCCCATCGTCTTCCGAGGCCCCAATGGCACAGCCGGTCAATTGGGCGCAACCCACAGCCAGAGCTACGAAAGCCTCTATGCTTCCATGCCTGGCTTGAAGGTGGTCACACCCTTCACTCCGTACGAAGCGAAGGGACTCTTGAAAAGCGCCATCCGCGACAACGACCCTGTCTTGGTGATGGAATCGGAAAAGATGTACGGCGACAAGGGCATGATACCTGAAGGAGAATTTTTGGTGCCCATTGGCAAGGCCAACATCCGCCGCAAAGGAGAGGATGTGACCATTGTTTCTTTCGGGAAAATTCTCAAGACTGTCCACGCGGCAGCCGAAGATTTGGCCAAAGACGGCATCGAAGTGGAAATCATCGACTTGGTGACCATTCGCCCGTTGGATTTGGACACCATCCTTGAGAGCATCAAAAAAACCAACCGATTGGTCATTGTGGAGGAGAGCTTCCCGGTGGCGTCGATCGCAACTGAAATCAGCTACCGTGTGCAACGTCACGCCTTTGACCACCTCGACGCCCCCGTGCGTCGCCTGTGCCAAAGTGACACCCCCTTTGCCTTCTCCACCGCCCTGATCGACGAGGCTTTGCCTCAAATCAAGGACATCGTGGAAGCTTGCAAAGACGTAGCTTACGTTTCCTGACCCTTTTCTGAATCAACAACCTTAAGATCCACTGGACCGAATGGCGGTCCCAAATACACAACACATGCAACCACTGCTTTACCTCGTACCAGCACTTGCCGTTCTCGGCTTGATCGTCATGGCCATCCAAGCCGCTTGGGTGCGCAAACAAGACACGGGTTCTGCCCGAATGAGTGAAATCGCCCAGCACATCCACGAAGGCGCATTGGCTTTTTTGAGTGCGGAATACCGCATCCTGGCCATTTTCGTCGTGGTGGCAGGAGCCCTATTGGGACTTGTTTCCGCCATGGTGGAAACCACCCACTGGTTCATCGTTGTGGCCTTTGTCATTGGAGCTGTTTTTTCTGCTTTGGCAGGAAACATTGGCATGCGCATTGCAACGCAAGCCAACGTGCGCACCACCCAAGCAGCGCGCTCCAGTTTGAGCGAAGGCCTCAAGGTGTCATTCACTGGCGGCATGGTGATGGGACTTGGTGTGGCTGGACTTGCAGTATTTGGATTGAGTGTGTTGTTCATCCTCCTGCTGGGATGGATGGGCGGTGATGCTGATGCAGGCACCTCAGTGGGCCAAATGACCGTCATCTTGGAGGCCCTTGCAGGCTTCTCGTTGGGCGCAGAAAGCATTGCCCTCTTCGCCCGAGTCGGTGGAGGGATTTATACCAAAGCTGCAGACGTAGGTGCAGACCTCGTTGGCAAGGTGGAAGCTGGCATCCCTGAAGATGACCCCAGAAACCCTGCCACCATTGCAGACAACGTGGGCGACAACGTAGGCGACGTCGCGGGCATGGGTGCCGACCTCTTCGGATCATACGTGGCCACTGTTCTTGCGGCCATGGTGCTTGGCAACTACGTCATCAAGGACATGGGCGGCAGCATTGCCGACGACTTCGGTGGCATGTCCACCATCTTGCTTCCATTGGTCATTTCTGCGCTCGGCATTGTGTTCTCCATCCTTGGGGCGCAAGTTATCCGCGTGGGCGACGATGCGAAGGAGGCACAAGTGCAAGCGGCTTTGAACCGCGGCAACTGGGGTTCAATCGTTTTGACCGCCATCGCATGCTATTTCTTGATCGACGTCATGTTGCCCTCAGAATTGAGCATGGACTTCTTTGGAGAAGGCACTCGAACCTTTGGCAGCATGAACGTGTTTTATGCGGTTTTGGTGGGTTTGGTCGTGGGAGGTGCCATCAGTTGGATGACAGAATACTACACGGGCTTGGGCAAAAAGCCTGTGATGGACATCGTCCAAAAATCATCTACCGGAGCCGCGACCAACATCATTGCGGGATTGGCCACAGGCATGATCTCGACGTTTGGTCCCGTGCTTCTCTTTGCAGCGGCCATCTATACCGCCTACGAATTTGCCGGCTTCTATGGAGTGGCCATTGCGGCTTGTTCCATGATGGCCACAACGGCCATGCAATTGGCCATTGACGCGTTTGGGCCCATCGCGGACAACGCAGGCGGCATTGCGGAAATGAGCGAACTTCCTGAGGAAGTGCGTGAACGCACAGACATCTTGGACTCCGTGGGCAATACGACCGCCGCCATCGGCAAAGGATTCGCGATCGCTTCGGCAGCATTGACGGCCTTGGCCCTGTTCGCGGCCTACGTCGAATTCACAGGAATCGACGGCATCAACATCTTCAAGGCCAATGTGCTCGCTGCCCTTTTTGTGGGGGGCATGGTTCCTGTTGTGTTTTCAGCCTTGGCCATGAACAGTGTGGGAAAGGCCGCCATGGAAATGGTGCAGGAAGTGCGTCGTCAGTTCAAGGAAATCCCAGGAATCATGGAGGGCACTGGCACTCCAGACTACGGTAAATGCGTGGACATTTCCACCCAAGCCGCATTGAAAGAAATGATGCTTCCGGGGGCGATGACCATCGCCTTCCCCCTCGTCATTGGATTGCTCCCGTTGTTGTTGGGCAAAGAAGCTGCTTGGGCGGCAGAAACCTTGGGAGGCTACATGGCTGGCGTAACCGTAAGCGGTGTGTTGTGGGCCATTTTCCAAAACAATGCCGGTGGAGCATGGGACAATGCCAAGAAATCTTTTGAGGCAGGCGTAGAGATCGATGGCGAAATGACCTTCAAAGGTTCAGAAGCGCACAAAGCAGCTGTCACAGGTGACACTGTGGGTGACCCGTTCAAAGACACCTCTGGTCCTTCCATGAACATCTTGATCAAACTGACATGCTTGGTAGGTCTTGTCATTGCCCCCATCCTTGGTGGCGAGCATGAAAGCGGCCATGCAGAAGACGTGAACATCACAGCGACACCAGTTGTTGAAATGGTTGAACACACCCACTGAAACCATGACCCGACTCTTTCTCCCCTTCCTAGGCGCTTCCTTGCTTTTGGCTTCTTGCAGCGGTGGCTCAACCGAACAGGATGCCCCAGTCAACCCAGCGAATTCAGCATCTGTTGAATTGTCGGACGGACTTTACATCGTCAACAAAGTCAAACCCAAAGTCACTTGGGCCGCACAAAAATTGACCGGTGAAGGTCACAATGGAACGCTGCACATTGAGGCTGGAAAGTTCAAGGTGCAGGATGGAGTCATCGCAGAAGGCAGCGTTGTCTTTGACATGTCCCGCATGGAGGTCTCGGACCTGACAGGAGATTCCAAGGAAAGCCTTGAAGGCCATCTCCGTTCAGGCGATTTTTTCAATGTGGAAGAACATCCAAAAGCCTTTCTTGAAGTCACGAGCGTGACCCAAGACGACAGTGGCTCCTCACTGGAAACCACCCTGACGATGAATGGTGTTGCAGCAGATTACACCATCCCTGTGGTGTTGGTGCCAGCGAGCATCCCAGGGACAGGAGATGGTTTGGCTGTTCAAGGGAAATTCATGCTGGACCGCACGAAACACAACATTGTGTACAGGTCGCAGACTTTTGACGACAAGCTCGACTGGTTCATCAAGGATGAAGTAATCCTGGGGTTTTCTGTCATGGGCGTGCCCGTGGCAAAGCCTTGATTCAATTGATTTTTATGAAAAAGGGCCAGCTGCTGCTGGCCCTTTTTTTGTGCACCTGTATTCCTACTCACCAAGGGTGAAAGGTGATGCTCAGCTGAACAGGTTGTTCAACTTTCCGTCGATAGAGGTGATGATTCCTCCCAGGTCTTCTTTGCTTTCGTGGAAGTTGTTGTCATCCACATCGATGATCAGCAATTCACCTTTGGCGTACGTGCTGATCCATGCCTCGTACCTTTCGTTCAGGCGATTCAAGTAGTCCAAGCGAATGGCCTCCTCATAGTCTCTGCCGCGCTTTTGGATTTGCGCCACCAAGGTGGGCACTGAAGCCCTCAGGTAAACCATGAGGTCGGGAGGCGTCACGAACTCCTCCATCAATTCAAACAAGGACAAGTAGTTTTCAAAGTCGCGCGTGGTCATCAAGCCCATGGCCTGAAGGTTGGGGGCAAAGATGTGGGCGTCCTCATAAATGGTGCGGTCCTGAATGATGGGCTTGCCCTTCTTCTTCATCTCAATCAGTTGCGAAAAGCGCGACTTCAGGAAATACACTTGCAAGTTGAAGGACCAACGTGTCATGTCCTTGTAAAAGTCGTTCAAATATGGGTTGTCGTCCACCTGCTCGAAGTGAGGAGTGTAACGATAATGTTTGGCCAACAATGTGGTCAGCGTGGTTTTGCCGGATCCAATGTTGCCTGCGATGGCGAGATGCATGGCTTGTCCTGTGAAAGGGTTCTTGTCAAAAATGGAAGCACAAAGTAGGACGGACCACCTCCCCCTGCAAGGCACGTCAACAGGTTGGGGATAACTCTTGCTTTTGGTCGGGTCTTTGCTCCAGCAGCTCCACGACAAAAGTGGCCTCCATGGACAGCCGAGGCACCTTGTGCTGCCCACCTAGACGGCCTTTGGCCTTCATCCAGGCATTGAAAGTGCCGGAAGGGACAACATGAACCTGAGGAGGCCCAAGCACCAAATCGCCTGTGCGCTTTGCTTCATAGTCCCCATTGAGTGTTTTCAACTCACGGTCGAGTCGGGTTCCCAGTGCTTCGGGCTCTGGCTGCATTTTGCCTTGCTGGAATTCCACGACCCATTGATGCCCCACTGGCTTTCCCTTCGCATCCAAGGCCGCACCCCCGAGGTAATTGTAAACTTCTGTCCCAAGTTCAGACGACAATGCCGCCCAGGCCTTGTCGGATTGCTGTACCATCAGCTCCTCTCCGACCAGATTCAAATACGAAGAGACCCTGCCCGTGACCTGGATGCGCAAAGGCAGCCTGGAGGTCACCGTCACCAAATCGCCCACCATAACCCTCCACAATCCAGCACTGGTGGACACCACAAGCGCATAGGTTTCTCCCTCCTCCACTTCTCGGAATTCCAAGACTTCCGGCTGATCCTTGTCCAATTCAGAGATGGGGACAAATTCGTAATACACGCCATGGTCCATCAAAAATGCCATGTCGTCCCGGCCCAAATCGTCCTGGTAGGCAAAAAAGCCTTCTGACGCATTGTACGTCTCCAAATAGCGCATGTTGTGACCCCCCGGCGTGCTCGGGATGAGGGCGTCAAATGTCTTCTGATAGGGGGCAAAGCCAACTCCTCCATGCATGTACAACCACAAATTGGGCCACACTTCACGCAAGTTGTTTTTGCCGCTGACCTCCAAGACCTTCTGTCCAACGAGCGCCATCCAACTGGGGATTCCGGCAAGGATTCTGACGTCCTCGTTCATGGTGGCCCGGGCCACCGCATCCACCTTGAGCTCCCAATCTTCCATCAAAGCGATGGAACGGCTTGGGGTCCGGCGTGCTTCGCACCAGGGAGGAAGATGACGGACTATGATGGCACTCAAATCCCCTTTCCAGGTGGTGGCACTTTCCTGCACCAGAGAGCTGGCGCCCCCAAGAATCAGGTGCTTGCCTTGGTAAAGTTGGGCATCGGGAACCTGAGCACAGAACTGTGCAAGAACATCCTTGCCTCCCTTGTAATGCCCATTCCACAGAGCCTCTTTGGTGACTGGCAACCACTTTTGTTGGTCACTTGTGGTGCCTGAACTTTGGGCAAACCAATTGGTGTCACCAGGCCACAAAACGTGCTTCTCACCTTTCATGGCCCTCATGATCCAAGGCTTGAGATTGTCGTAATGCACCACAGGTACCCGCTTCACAAAGTCCTTTCGACGCGAAATATCTCTGGGCGACTGGATGCCCAACTCACGTCCGTAAGCGGTGGAAGTCAGGGCGTGCACGAGCCCCATGAACACCCCGCGTTGTGCATCTGCAGGGCGATGTTGCGCCCACGAAATGTGCGGCATTCTCGCCGCCATCATCCTGTGAAACAATCGGTTCGCCGCCATGGCCTCGAAGGTAAGTCGGGATCAGCCTGCGAGCTCCAAAACTCCGAAGACCTTGGTCACTGCTTCCAATGCAAAATCAATGTCAGACTCGCTGGTGTACCGCGAGAATGAAAATCGGACACTTGCCCGAGCATCGTCATGGAAACCTAGGGCGCGTAGTACATGTGAGCCCTTGGTTGCGCCGCTGGAGCAAGCACTGCCCCCGGAGCACGCGATTCCTTCCAAATCCAAGAGAAAAGTGGCCATGCCCCCATTGGGATGAGCCGGAAATTTCACGTTCAAGACCGTGTACAAATGGTCCTCCCCATCGGAGTCACCGTTGAATTCAACCTCGGGCAACCGTTGCTTCAAACCCTCTACCATTCGCTGCTTCAGCCCGCGGATATGAGCCTCGTGGGGAGCCATGTGGGCAAAGGCCTCTTCAAATGCCTTGGTCAAGCCCACAATGCCTGCCACATTCTCTGTTCCTCCGCGCATGGCACGTTCTTGCCCCCCCCCTACGATCATCCCTTCGATGCGAAGGGCCGGATTGGTATACAGGAAGCCAGCCCCCTTGGGCCCATGAAACTTGTGGGCGCTGCACGCCAAAAAATCAATGTTCAATTCCGACAAATCCAAGGCATAATGCCCCATGGTTTGCACAGTATCGCTGTGAAAGAGTGCGCCGTGGGCTTTGCACATCGACCCAACTTTGTGGATGTCCAAAATCACCCCAACTTCATTGTTGGCATGCATCAAAGTCACCAAAGTTTTGGCCTGGCTGTCGGAGAGCAGTTGTTCCAAATGATCGAGATCCACAGCCCCATTAAACAAGTGCTGCACATGGACCACTTCCACGCCGTCTGCACCCGCATTCTGAGATGCCTTGACCACTGCACTGTGCTCCGCAAGGGAGGTGATGATACGCGTCACTTTCAAACAAGATACCGCAGCCTGCAACGCATGATTGTCAGCCTCAGTGCCTCCTGAGGTGAAACAAATCGAACGGGCGGGACAATTCAAGTGCTGGGCAATGCTCCGCCGACTCGTTTCCACCAAAGCTTTTGCTTTTCTGCCCACCGCGTGGGAAGAAGATGGGTTGCCGTGCACCGTTTGGTACACATCCATCATGGCGGCCACCACTTCAGGAGCCACTCGCGTGGTGGCGGCATTGTCCAAATACACCATACTCATGCGCCAAATTTATGCACTCAGGCTCCTTTTGCTTCCAAAAGTTCTCGCAACTGTGCTGCAAATGTGTCGGCGAGCCGCCTTGCCCCTTCAGGGGATCCCGCCTCGGCATAGATGCGCAAAATGGGCTCGGTGTTGCTCTTCCGCAGGTGGACCCATCCCTCCTCGAGGTCAAATTTCACGCCGTCCACATCGTTGATTTCAGCCTCAGTCACCCTTTCTTTCAATGCCTTGAGGGCCGCATCCACATCCACTGGCGGAAGGGCCATCTTGTCCTTTACCATGTGGAATGTCGGATAGCTTGCACGCAGCGCACTGCAGGTTCCTCCGCGTTCAACGAGCAGCGTCAAAAACAAACCGATGCCGACCAAAGCATCTCGCCCGGCATGAGATGTGGGGTAAATCACCCCTCCATTTCCTTCCCCACCAATGACCGCATCACATGCACGCATTTGGGCCACCACATTGACCTCTCCCACTGCAGCGGCAGTATGGCTGCAACCATGACGATGGGCCACCTCTCGCAACGCCCTAGTGCTGCTCAAATTGCTGACTGTGGGACCTGGCGTATGGGCCAGAATGTGATCGGCTACAGCCACCAAGGTGTATTCTTCCCCAAAAAAACTTCCGTCCTCGCAGACAAAGCACAGGCGGTCCACATCAGGGTCCACACTAATGCCGAGGTCACAGCGTTTGCGAATCACCGCCTGGGTCAGGTCGCCAAGATGCTGAGGTAGGGGTTCTGGGTTGTGGGCAAAATGCCCCGTGGGCTCGCAGTGAACAGGCACCACCTCCACATCGAGGGCTTCTAAGAGTTTGGGCACAGCGACGCCACCGGAAGAATTCACCGCATCCACCGCAATTTTCAACTTCGCCGCGCGAATGCGCGAAGCGTCGACCAAGGACAACCCAAGCACATGTTCCACGTGGTGGTCCAACCATCCTTCTTCAAAGGTCGTTTGACCAGTATGGTCCACCTCGGCAAAGGTCAAGTCCTCTTTTGCAAGTGCGAGCACCCTGTCTCCATCCTCGCCAGAAAGAAACTCTCCCTTTTCATTCAACAACTTCAGAGCGTTCCATTGTTTTGGGTTGTGGGAAGCTGTCAAAATCAGCCCCCCCTCCGCCTGGAGTTCGGGCACTGCAATCTCCACAGTGGGCGTGGTGCTGAGGCCCAAATCCACCACATCCAGGCCAAGGGCGTTCAAGGTTCCACAGACCACATCACGGACCCAAGGGCCAGAGATGCGGGCATCCCGGCCCACCACCACTTTGGGCCGCCCCACTTTGTCTGCAGATCGCCTCTCCCAAACCCAAGCACCGAAGCCAGCTGCGAACTCTGCGACATCAATGGGGCTCAGGCCTTCTCCCCGCTTTCCACCCACGGTGCCGCGGATGCCTGAAATGGATGCAATCAACATGCCAGCAAGGTAGCGATGTCCCGGCAGCCCCCTTTGTGCACTTTTCCACGAATCCTGTTCAAAATCGGCCTCACCTTCCACTTTTCTTCCGACATTTGCTGTGTACTTTGAACGTGCATGCAGGACGAAGGACGCCCACACCAGGAAGAAGAGCAGATACTCGCGCTCGTCAAGGCTTTTGAAGCCATGATGGCTGCTGGGGATTCGAGGTTTTTTGACCACGACGACTTGGAGATGCTCATTGAGCACTACCTCGAGAGGGGCTCATTGCGCAAGGCACAACAAGTCCATCACTACGCCATTGGTTTGTATCCGGAGAGTTTGGCACTGCAATTGAGAGAAGCACAAATCCTTGCAGGCAATGGAAAACACGTGCAGGCCATCCCGAGGTTGAAAAACCTGCTGTCCTTTGAGCCACGGAACGAGGAAATCCACCTGACCCTGGCCAACATTTACAGCCAGATGCACGAACACAAGTTGGCTTTGCATCACTTCCGTGAGTTGTTGTCCTTTTCAGACTCCGAGTTGAAAAAGGAACTGTTCATTGACGTCGCCCTCGAGCATGAAAACTTGGGGGAATGGAAACAAGCCATCCGCGTCCTTCACGACGCCTTGCGGGAAGACCCAAGCAATGAAACAGCATTGTACGAGTTGGCCTTCTGCTACGACAAGGAAGGGCGCATCCAAGAGGCGGAGGCCTTTTACCTGACCTACATCGATGACTTCCCTTACAGCTTTGCCGCATGGTACAACTTGGGGAATGCAAGGCAGCGTTTGGGCAAATTGAAAGAAGCTGTGGAGGCCTACGACTACGCCATCCTCATCGAAGACAGTTTTGCCCCAGCGTACCATCAAAAGGCAGAGGCTCTGACGGCCATGGAGAATTTTGGGGATGCCTTGGAAGTCCACAGAGAAGCCCTGTCCCTCGACATCCCCCAACCTAGCACTTACTGCTACATGGGGGAGTGTTTGGAACACCTTGGGAAGTTGGATGAGGCGGCAGAGTATTACCATCAATGCCTCGAATTGGATGCCAACTTCCTTGAAGCACACATTGGACTTGGGGTCCTTGCAGACTTGCGTGAGGACCATTCCGCTGCCTTGGAGCACATGGGCCAGGCCCTCTTGCTCAGTCCCAACCACGAAGACACCTTGCTGATGATGGCCACCATTCTGAAAAAGATGGCGCGCCATGAAGAAGCAGACACATGTCTCGTCCAGTTGTTGGAACGCAACCCCAAGCACATAGAAGCTTGGGAGGAACGCATCGACAACATGCAGGCTTTGGAGGCCCACGATCAAGCGTTGATTTTGCTCGACAATGCATTCGAGCATGTCCCACCCACCTCGACAACGCTGGGGTACAAACAATTTGTCAGTCTGTTCGCTCTGCGGCTAGATGGAGAAGCTTTGAGGCTCCTCGATCATTTGCTGCTTGCGGACTTTGATGGCATGAATCGGTTGCTGGAAACCTACCCTGGTCTCCTCGACGACACGCGCGTGGCCAGCCGCTACGAGCGAATGAAACCCTAACGCATGAATCACCAACTCACCCACCTTCCGGAGCGTCCCAACAAGCCCCGTGAATCGGGATTGACCATGGTCATGGACAAAGGCTTAAGCCTTCGCCAGGCAGAGGACTTTCTAGAAGTCAATGCCGACAAAGTCGATTTGCTCAAACTTGGTTTTGGAACGTCGATTGTGACGCCCAACGTCAAAGAAAAAATCAAACTCTACCACGATGCTGGCCTCATGGTCTATCCCGGAGGGACCTTGTTTGAAGCGTATTTCGTGCGCAACCAAATGGACGACTTTTTGAGATACATCGACCATCTTGGTTTGGAAACGTTGGAAGTCAGCGACGGTTCGATGGTCATCGAGGAAGATGTCAAGTGCGAAATGATCCGCCGCTTGGCCAAAAACTACCGTGTCCTCAGCGAGGTGGGGTCCAAAGAAGCCGGCATCCTCATCAGTCCCAACAAGTGGACGACCATGATGGAAAAAGAACTCCAGGCAGGAAGTTGGAAGGTCATTGCTGAAGCACGCGAAAGTGGCAATGTGGGCATCTATCGGCCCAACGGCACGGCTCACACTGCACTCGTCCGCCGCATTTTGGCGAAGGTCAAGTTGGAAGACATCCTTTGGGAGGCTCCCAAAAAACCACAGCAAGTTTGGTTCCTCCAACAATTTGGGGCCAATGTCAACCTTGGCAACATCGGGCCGCATGACCTCATCCCGCTGGAGTGCCTTCGTTTGGGTCTCCGAGGGGACACCTTCTTCGACCACCTTCCTGAAGCCATGGCGGAAGGCGTGCGTCAAATTCCTGACGAAGAAGCCCTCGAAGAGGACTGAACCTCTACCTTTCTTCCATGAAAAGCATCACAGTCGAGCAATTGCAGGCATGGAGGCAGGACGGAACCTCGCACACACTTGTGGACATCCGAGAGCCTTACGAGCGAAGCGTGAGCCACTTGGATGGCTTGCACATCCCCATGGCAGAAGTCATGGCAAGACACAATGAATTGCCTCAAGACGAGCCTTTGGTCATCCATTGCCGCTCAGGGGCACGGTCCGCTGCCGTCACCCAGGCGTTGACCCTCCAACATGGCTTGGACAATGTGTACAACCTAACAGGTGGAATCATGGCGTGGGCTTCCGCGATTGAGCCACAGATGGAGGTGGCATGATGCGTCATTGGCAGGTCGCTTTGAAGGGATTTGCCATGGGCATGGCGGACTTGGTTCCCGGGGTCAGCGGGGGCACCGTGGCCTTCATTGCGGGGATTTATGACCCCCTGCTCGACAGCCTCTCAGCCCTCAGTGGCGAAGGCTTCCAAGCGCTCAAAAAAGGTCAAGTTCGCGAGGCATGGCGCGCTGTCAATGGTCCCTTTCTTTTGGCCTTGGCCGGAGGCATCATGGCTGCTGTTCTTGCCCTGGCCACGCCGTTGCATTGGCTCCTTGAGCACGAACCAACCTTGTTGCGTGCCTTCTTCATCGGACTCGTTGCCACCTCTGTCCCTTTGGTGGGAAGACATGTGCGCCCCTGGGGACTCAATGCTTGGGTGTGGGCAGCCATTGGCTGCGCCATTGCGGGCTTTGTCACTTCGTTGCCCCCTCTGGTGCAGTCCGACCACCCACTCCTTTTGATGGCCGCAGGGGCCTTGGCCATTTGCGCCATGCTCCTTCCTGGGATTTCCGGCAGTTTCCTCCTTTTGATTTTGGGCGCATATGCCCCTGTATTGCTTGCGTTGAAGACCATGGACTTGACCAAAATCCTTGCCTTTGCCAGCGGGGCCGCATTGGGACTTCTTCTGTTCAGCAGGGCGCTGAAGTGGCTGCTCTCCCGCCACCGGGCGCCCACATTGTCGCTGCTGACAGGCTTTTTGGTAGGGTCTCTTCAAGCCTTGTGGCCGTGGAAAGAAGCGACTCATCCCCTTTACACCCACAGCAATGGCCGTGTGGAGTGGCTTTGGGAAAACACATGGCCGGGCGCAGAGGCTGCCTGGCTCCCCACCTTGGCACTTGCTGGCGCAGGTGGGCTTGTCATTTGGGGTCTTCACAAAGTAGGCGTCTCTGCACAACCCGACGTCAGGTGAGGCGGCGCATCAAGGAAACCTCCCTGCCCAAGGTGTTGGGCGTGATGGGGCATCCTGTGAAACATTCGCAAAGTCCTAGGTTGTTCGCCCAACGGTTTGAAGAGCTGGGACGCACCGATCTCACGTATGAAAAGTTTGACCTGCCCAATGCCGCTGATTTCCCCTCTTGGTCCCAGTCGCACCCAGAAGTCGTGGGGCTCAACGTCACCGTGCCGCACAAAAAATCACTGATTCCGCATTTGCATGCACTGTCTCATGAGGCCCAAGCCGTGGGCGCGGTCAACACGTTGGTGCGCACCACCGAAGGATGGATGGGACACAACACAGACGTATGGGGATTTCAGCGGTCGATTCAGCCCTTTTTGGCGAAACACCATGAACGCGCTTTGGTCCTTGGCACTGGTGGCAGCGCAGCTGCTGTTCACCATGTTTTGAGCAACCTCGGGATCGATACCGTGGGGGTGTCTCGACAGGGCAACAGCGCCGATGACAAGACTTACGCTGGGCGACCCTTGGTGGGTTACCAAGAACTGAATGGTACCCTCCTGCAACACCATCTCCTTGTCGTGCATTGCACCCCAGTGGGCATGTCGCCCAACACAGACCAAATGGTGCCCTTTCCAGTGGAACACCTTGGGCCACGACACCTTGTTGTGGACTTGATTTACACCCCCCAGAACACCTTGTTGCTGGCCAAGGCTCGAGCCCAAGGCGCTGAAGTGCTCCATGGAGGTGACATGCTTCGCCTCCAGGCGGACCGCGCTTGGGACATTTGGGAGGGATCTGGGGTTTGACACCGCCACTTCAAGTAAGTTTGAGCAACAACTGGAATGCCGCAACGTCCTCCCATGAACCCTTCCCTTCCTCCTACGGAACAGTCCGGACCTTTTGACAACCTCCAAAACATGTCTGTGGAGACATTGCTTCAAGCCATGCATGAAGTGGACCATGCGGTGCAGCCCGCCGTGGAAGCGGCGTTGCCTGCGCTGGCGGAATTGACCAAGGCCTTGGTCGAACGCATGCAGCAAGGGGGGCGGCTGTTCTACCTCGGCGCCGGAACCAGTGGGCGCTTGGGGGTGGTGGATGCCAGCGAATGTCCACCCACGTTTGGGGTGGCTCCAGGTGTGGTGGTGGGCCTCATGGCGGGCGGAGACAACGCCATACGGGCCGCTGTCGAGGGTGCAGAGGACGATCGGTTGCAAGCATGGAAAGATTTGATGGCGCACCAGGCAGGCCCCTTGGACACCGTGGTGGGCATCGCCGCGAGCGGACGGACTCCCTACGTCTTGGGTGCACTGGAGGAGGCGAGAGCGCATGGACTCTTGACTGGTTGCATCACCTGCAATCCCGAGAGCCAAGTGGTGGCGGCTTGCAAGCACCCTGTGGTGGCGGTGACAGGTGCTGAATTTGTGACGGGGTCCACGCGAATGAAAGCTGGAACGGCGACAAAGCTGTTGCTCAATCGCCTCACCACAGCAGCCATGATCCAACTGGGACACGTGCAAGGCAATCGGATGGTCGACATGCAATTGTCCAATGAAAAACTTGTGCAACGGGGGGCGAGAATGGTCGCAGATGCCACTGGTTTGGCAATGTCTCATGCCCAAGCCCTCTTGCTGGACCAAGGCAGTGTGCGGGCCGCCATTGATGCCCATCAGAAGGAGAAATAACCATGCACGCCCTGGAACCCTATTATGCGTGGCGCAACCACTACATTGCCAGCAACGACCCCGAGAGCCCCTTTTTCGAAAGGGTCTACAATGAATTTGCCTACCACCTCAAGGTTTACAACCACTACATCCATCCACAATGGGATGAGTTTGGAAGCCAAACCCTCTACACCAAAATCCTGTATGCCGACTACAATGAAGGGTATGCCATCCTCGAATTCATTGGTGAATGGAACGACTGTTTGTTCAACGACATCATGCTGCTGAAACGGAAGGTGGTGGACAGACTCATGGAGGCCGGCATTTCTAAATTTGTACTGATCGGTGAAAATGTGTTGAATTTTCACCACAGCGACGACGCCTACTACGAGGAGTGGTTCGATGAGGTGACCGAGGAGGATGGCTGGATCGCGTTGCTCAACTTTCGAGAGCATGTCTTGGCCGACATGCAAGGCATTGATTTGGACTCTTATTTCGTGTTGGGAGGGGAACTGAATGAAATGGGCTGGCGCACCTTCACTCCAGAACAATTGTGTCTGCGCATTGACGATTGCGTCGAGCACAGGTGGGGGTTGATTGGCTGATGGTCCGGCTCGGCTATTTGAGCCCTTGCAGAAATGCCCTCCACGCTTCCCGGTCGGACGCAAATTCAAAGTCTTCCGGGACCAAGGAATCCACCTTTCGCCACCCGAGCCTTTGCGCCATCAAGGCCACCTTTTGCCCCTGAACGTCCTCTTTCTCTCCTGCGTCGTCAAACTTGATCGCGTCAGGAAGGGTCGCCAAATGATGCACCGCAATGACCTGTTGGTTGGAATCAAAGGAACTGACATGGGCATTTTGGCTGACGTGCAGAAGCTCCCCAACTTCCACACGTTGGCCCAATTCTTCAAGTGCCTCTCGCCTCAAACAGGCTGCTGTACCCTCGCCCCACTCCAATCCCCCTCCAGGAAATTTCATAACGCCCCCCATGGGCAACCGTTCATACGACACCAAAATCTCCTGCATGGCGTCGCCGTCGTGGTTCCTTGTTAAGACCATGTACACCCGCACATTCAACCTTCCCTCAGGTGCATGCACCCTGGTCGCCCTCAACATTTCTCTCTTTCCCGGAGGTCCAGGCAAGCGCTCCACCTGAAACCCTGCCGATTCCATGTTTCGTCGCACCTGTCCCTTGGCGCAATACGTCACGAGGTGCCCGCCAGGCCGCAGCAAACAACGCATCCTGTCCATCACCTCAGACGTCCAGATCTCCGGCTGCGAGGCTGGGGCAAAAGCATCAAACAAAATGACATCAAATCGCCTCTCTTCCAATGGAGCCTCCAACACGCCAGACAGCCGCCGCTCAAAGGTCATGTGCGCGTCGGACCACGCCCCGTGTATGTGTATGGCCTCCAGCAAGGGTCGAGATTCAGGGACCCATTGGTCATGCCCCAAGGGCTCAACCTCTGGCCAAGTCAAGGGGTGCGGTTCCAAACTGACCATGACGACGGGACGCCCTGAGGCCCGAGCACGGGACCAAACATCCACGACATTCAACCCTGTGCCCAACCCCACTTCCAAAATTTGAAGGGCGCCTTCCGGCTTGCGCGCCCATGCCGCCTCCACCCCCATGTCACCAAAAACGTGTTGGGTCTCCGTCCAAGCGCCATGCACGCTGTGGTAGCACACCTCCAACTCGGGGTGGAACAGTGTTTGACTGCCATCACCTGTTTGACGCATTTTCACAGGGGCAAGTTCGGCCACAGGGAGGGTTTCTCAGAACCCCTCCAAGGCACCCAGTCCAAACAAGGCAAAATCCAATCGAATGGGGTCTTCTGGGTCCATCTCCCTCAGGACTTGGGTCAGTTCCTCCACTGCACGCCAATCGTTGGACTTGCGGTGCAAGAGCCCCAATTTCCTTCCAACATTGGACGTATGGACGTCCAATGGGATGCACAAGTCACGGGGAGAAAAGGACGTCCAAAGCCCCAAATCCACTCCACGATGGGCGGGGCGTACCATCCAACGCAAGAACATGTTCAATCGTTTGGCAGCAGAACCAGCTGCCGGGTTGGCGACATGTTTTTTGGTCCTTGGCAAAACCCCCTGGCACGACATGAAATCCAAATGAAAACCCGACAACATGCCACGGATCGACGGTCCATCTTTCCCCGAAGACCAATGCCTCATGAAGGATGCTTCCAAACTCTCATCTCGCAGGTACAACTGTTTCAGAGCGGACACGAATCCAATGGCATCTTCTGCCTTGAACGTCCTGTGAACAAAACCATGGAGGGCTTGCAGGTCGGACGCTTCATGTTCCCTGACAAATTGACCCGGCGCGTGGTCCATCCGCTCCATCAGGTTGTGGAGACTTTTGAGGATGGCCACCCTGTTGCCCCAGGCCAGTGTGGCCGCCAAAAAGGCGGACACCTCCACATCCATGGCATCGGTGTATTGATGCGGCACAGAGAGGGGGTCGCGCGGCAAGAAATCCGGGACTTCGTACCGATCTGCCTTCTCCAACAAAAACTCCTTCAACTCCTCGCGTGTCATACCGCTAAAATCGGGCTAAATTCGCGACGTGTGGGGAAGGCCTGATATACTCTGGGGATTGCTGGCGCTGTCCATCCCCATCGCCTTGCACCTCCTGCAGTTGCGGAGGTTCAAGAGGGTGGCTTTTTCCAATGTCGCCTTCCTGAAAGATGTCCAAAAAGAAACGCGTTCCCGTCACAGGTTGAGGAACTTGCTGATCCTCTTGGCCCGCTTGTTGGCCTTTGCTTTGGTCATCATGGCCTTTGCCGACCCCATGCTTCCTCCTGAAAAGGCCTCTGCCAATGGCGGACAACAAGCCGTGTCCATCTACGTGGACAACAGTCCGTCCATGATGGCTTCAGGCGAATCCGGACCTTTGATTCAAGTGGCCAAGCAAAAAGCCACGGCCTTGGTCGAGGCCTTCCGTGAAACGGATAAATACCATGTCTTTGCAAGCGACTTTGCCGGGGTGGACCAGCGCTTCATGACCCAGGATGAAGCCCTTGAGCGCATCGCCGCAATCCAGCTCTCAACACAAGCGCCTTCCTTGGAAGCCGTGGTGCAACGCAGTTTGGACCAGTTGCAACGGGCACCTGAAGCCGCTGGGCAGGGGTTTTGGATTTCAGATCTGCAGAAAAGCAGCCACGACCTGCAACGGCCTGTGGCACTGGACTCCTCTGTCACATGGCATGTCCTGCCGGTAGACGCCAGCAAAGTACCCAACATCTGGATCGATTCCGTCTGGTTTGGCAGCCCATTGGCCTTGCCGGACCAGCCTGCTGCCCTTCATGTCCGCATCGGGCATGATGCGTTGGAAGGCATGGATGGCTTGCCTTTGTCCCTTCGATTGGACGGCGTGCCTGCTGCACTGGGCTCCTACAACCTCGTGCCTGGTTTGCCCACAGATACGACGCTGAGGTTCACACATGGTGGACCCGGACCCCATCAGTTGAAGGTGGAATTGGAAGATGCCCCTGTTCAGTTTGACGATGCCCACTTCATGGGTTACACCGTCGAGGAGCGGATCGAAATCTTCCACTGGACAAGTGCCAATGACCCCTTTCGCGCAGCTTCTGTGTCCGTGCAGCAAGCTTTGGAAAGTGCAAATCCCCTTTTGTGGGTCGAACGGCGAAGTGCCCTCCCCTCCCCACAACGGTTGGCAACCTTTGATCTCGTTGTGGTGGATGCGTTGGAAGCACCTTCCTCTGGCGAAGCGTCGATGCTCAAAGCGTTCCAACAACAAGGAGGAACCCTGCTATTGATCCCTGACAGTTCAGCCATGGGCATACCTACTTGGATGGAAGAGCTGACGTTGGCGAACTCCAGCGGTTGGGTCCGTGGGGAAGGTCAAGTCGCCAAGGTGCGCTGGAGACACCCTCTGTACAAGGGCGTCTTCCGTAGCATCCCGTCCAGAGTGGACTGGCCCACCTACGATCGGATCTTGGACCGCCGCCCCGGTCCTCATGAAGAGTGGTTGATCCGTGCAGCAAACGGTTTGCCATACCTCAGCGTGGTGCGCGGCGCTGAAGGAGAAGGCGACGTGTACATCCTGGGGACGGTCCTGGAAACAGGCAACCTCACCCGGCATGGCTTGTTTGTTCCCACGTTGCTTCGGATCGCAGAATCCTCAAGACAGGCATCGCACTTTGCCCTGGAATTGGGCAAAGAGGCCAGCCTCACGCTCGCTCTCGACCCCAATGAAAATGGACGTTTGGCCGATGACATGAATTGGCGCATTCGCCGCGCTGACATGGCGGGGGTATCCTCTTCCAATGGGGCAGTCCCTGACATGCAATCCACCTCGGAGGGTCTGAAGTTGGGATGGGGCGAGAGTTTGCAGGAACCTGGGGGCTACGATATCCTTCGCAACGGGGAAAAAGTGGCCAGTTTTGGCCTCAACCATCGATCGTCTGAATCGTTGATGGACACTTGGCTACCCGAAGAATGGACCGCCAAGGTCGAGGAGGTGGGATGGCCTGACCTTGAGGTCTGGAGAGGACCTGCAAGCCAGTTGAAAAGTCTTGTGGATGAACGGATTGCAGGTCAACGATTGGCTTGGTACTTTTTCGTCGGCGCACTGTGCGCCTTGGCTCTTGAAACTTTACTTCTTCGCAAATGGAACAAGCTCTTCTCCTAACTTCTGTCCTTGTGTGGGACCCAAAGGGACCGTGGCATGACCAAACGGTGGACATCCGCTTGGAAGGTGGTGTCATCCAACAAATAGGACCTTCGTTGTCGCCAAACGAGGCAAAAGTTCTGGAGGGCTCAGGAAGCATGGTAAGCCCAGGCTGGATCGATGGACAAGTGCATTTTAGAGAGCCTGGGGAAGAGACAAAGGAGGGCATTGTAAGAGGTTTGACAGCCGCTTCTGCAGCAGGGTTCACACACGTCGCCTTGTTGCCGTCCAATTCACCTGCCACAGACCATGCCGGCGCTGTACACCATGTCTTGGCCAAGGCAAGTGTTGCCCATGAACATGGCATCCCTGCCAAGGTGCTTCCGATGGCCTGCATCACGGAAGGAGGCAAGGGAGCGCAGTTGGCCGAGATGCATGACCTGAGCCAAGCTGGTGCAGTGGCCTTCACCGACGACGCGCCGCTGCATCGTGTGGGGGTGCTGCAAAGGGCACTCACCTACGCCCAGGCACATGGAAAAACGGTCATGGACCAACCATTGGACCTCGACTTCAATGCAGAAGGTGTCATGCATGAGGGCGTCGTCAGCACAGAAATGGGACTGACTGGCATCCCTTCTGAAGCTGAAACCATGCGCGTGTCAAGAGACTTGGACATTTTACGGTACACCGGTGGGCGGTTGCATTTCCCCATTTTGACGGCGGCCAAAAGCCTAGATTTGGTGCGCATCGCCAAGTCAGAAGGCCTCTCTGTGTCCTGTGCCACCTCCGCTGCCCACCTCGCCTTTTGTGACGAAGATTTGCGGGGATTCCAAGGGACCCTTCGAATGCTGCCTCCACTGAGAAGCGCAGAAGACCAAAGAGCCCTGTGCGATGCTGTGCTCGACGGCACGATTGACATGGTGGTCAGCGATCACCGTCCCGAAGATTTGGAGCACCACGATGTTGAATTCATGCTCAGTCCCAATGGCGTGGCGGGGCTACCTTCCGCATTTGCATGGACCTTTCACTCCTTGCACGGCATCGATGCCAAAAATGCACTGGATGCGACGCTTCGCGTTTTGACAGAAGGCCCTGCGGGGGTATTTCAATCGCCGAGCTCCACCATCGCGGTAGGGGCCAGCGTCGACCTCACATGGTTCCACCCACACCAAGAGCATCGCCCCCATCCCGGTACTGGTGGTGTGAATCTGGGGCCCACCGAGGGCCGAACCAAGGGTCAGGTCCTCGGCACCTTTGTCCAGAACCGGTCCTGGATGGCCTGACAGAATGGGCCGGGCTTAGGCCTGCCCTTGAGGCCCCATGTAAGGCAGGGGCATGCCTGCATCTCCATTGCCGTGCTCCTGAATGGGGCCATGTTGCTTTTCAAACCGTTGGACGTTTTCAGCCAACGCCCCCAACAGTCTCTTCACATGTTGGGGCGACATCACCACCCTGCTCCTCACTTTGGCTTTGGGCATGCCGGGCATGACCTGAATGAAATCCATCACGAATTCTGCCGGACTGTGCGTGATGACGGCCAAATTGGCGTACACCCCTGTGGCCTTTTCTTCTGGAAGCTCAATGTTGAGTTTGCTCTTTTTTTCTTGATCTGACATGACCACAAGGTACGTCAGACATGCAGCGGCAAGTCCTTGAGATGCTCGAGGACCTCGATCGTTTTCCAAGCCTTAGGGTCCGCATCCAACCCAGGGGCAAAATGAACTCCTCGCCACCCAACGGCTTGAGCACCCAGGACATCGCTCTCCAAACTGTCGCCAATCATAATGACCCCTGCATCCATATCCACCTTCGCAAGGGCCGCTGCACGCCGGTAAGCCTCAGGATTGGGTTTTTTCACAGAGAGGGCATCGCTGGTATAGACCCCACGGAAAAATCCAGAGAGACCACTGTTCTCCACCTTGATGTGTTGGACTTCTTCGAATCCATTGGTCAAAACCCACATGGCATGTCCTCGGGACGCCAAGCACTCAAGCATGTCCAAAGTCCCTGGAATCAACGCAGTTTGATAAGGGCTACGCTCCAAATAATGCTCCCCCAATTGCCTTGCCAACGATGCACTCCCCGGCATGCCACACCGCTCCATGGCCATGGCAAAGCGCTTGGCGCGCAGGGTGGACTTGGTCATTTCTCCTGCCCTGAACTGCGCCCAGCACCAATCGTTGGCGGCTTCGTAATGGACAATCCATTCTTGCTCAGAGGCAAGACCATGGGAAAGAAGCGCCAAATCTTTGACTCCACTGCGGAGAGCGAGCCGTGAATTGGTTTCAAAATCCCACAGGGTGTGGTCCAGGTCAAAAAAAAGAGGGGCCAATTTCGAGGTCATGGTGTCCAGTGTTTGACAGCCTCTGATCCTGCAGAAAGAAGGGCTGCCCAAATCGAAAATGCCACCATCAACTTCCACATGGTGCCTGGCTGGTGGCGGAAATATTTTGCAGCCAGCACAGTGGCCACAGGCACAGAAATAAGACCAGAAAGTGCCAAAATCCCTGAGAGGCCCATGGCATTCTTCCAACGTACGATGGTTCTTCTCCGCCTTGTGAAGGTGCGTTTGCCACGGTCTACCCGTGGGCCAAGTCGTTCTTCAAACCAAGCAAACCACCACTTGCCAAAATGCCAAATCCCCCAAACACCCGTCACTGCTCCAAAAGACGTGGTCAACCAGGCAAGCCACCAAGACATGCCCCGTGCAACCATCAAGGAAGGGGTCACGACAAATTTGACCACCGCCATGAACGCCCACCACAAAAGCTCTAGAAGCTCCATGGCTATAAGGTAGTCACCCCGAGGTTTTGGGCATGGCTCAACATGTGAACGTATGTTGCCCGCCATCCCTCCCATTCACCATCCTCGCTCACCGACGTGTTGTGCCAACAAGACATCCATTGGCCGCCCACGACGGCCACCGCGTTCATGGAGCGCATCAATTCGACGCATGCCTTTTGTGGCGTCCACCCCAAGGAGCCTCGCATGGCCTCGTCCATGACGGCCATGGGTTCAATGACAAGGGACATGCATTCATCGCGTGTCAAATCATACGCCTGGAAGGGTTGGCTGATGCCATTCCTGAACCCCATGTCGTCCGACCAGCCCAAGGAGGCATCGTGTGAGATGCCATGCTCCACCAAGCGCTTCCACCATTTCCCCGGAGTCCCACGCAAAAAATGGGAACGCACCATGTTGGGGTCGATCCCAGGCCACGAATGAACCATCTCCGATTCCGCATCGAACACCCCGGAATCGTGGAGCGCAGTCCAACTGGGGTGCCAAGACACACGGTGTTCAGGCCCGGCGAAATCAAGTTGCTCGACCAAAGCTGGCAGCACCGAAAGGGTCGGGTCCAGGCCTACATCATACGGCCTTCTCCGCTTCGCAGCGAGCACAAACCATGTCAACGGCATCCCATGGTGGATCTTTCCAATCCATCCGTAGGTATCGTAAGGATCACTCAAGCTACCGTTCATAACGCTCCATCTCTCCGACACCAGGGACCATCGGCCCATGCAAACATCCCGGAATTGGAGTGCCCAATGCTTCCACCTCGACCGACCGAGATGCTTGAACGCCACATCCACGTCAAAGGTCCATCGGCAAGTCATCGCAGGCGTTTCTGACCTCTCAGTCCTGCAACGGAGGCCATGCCACATGCATTCCACCCAAGGGATGCGGTGCTGAGTGGCCGCGGCCCATTTGGAGCCATGAAAGTGAACGTCTTCATGATTGCATGCCCAAGGCGCGGACTCAACCTGCGGACGGCCATGCGAATCCAACGCAAATTCCCCAGCTTGTTCCGACCAACATGTGAGTGCCCAAAAGGTCACCGCCAAGGGGTCCATCGGCAAAAAAGAGGACACTTCCTCCTTTGCCCCTTGGTCAGGGGCGTCGAAAAAAGGAAGCCAAAGGGCAACCTTTTCGTCTTCCCTCCACAATCCCCATTGGCATTTCACCCCATCTTTTGGCTGCAAGCCCGAGGTCACCAGCGAATGATTTTTCCAACTCGCCACGGTCTTCGCAGCCCAATGAAGTGAAGATTGTCCTTCGCTCGCACCTTCCGAACTCCAGGACCATGATTGCCCCCACCACCGCACCAGGACGGTGTCCAAAACATACCTCTGTCTTGGACTGATCGTGGTACTGTGAAACAGCCACTTTGCCGTGGGTGAAGACTCAGCCATAGCGCATTGCAATCCTTTCAAGCGCGCCCACCAACTCCTCCGCCGCACGCCCATTGCCATACAATTCGTCTGGCACATGCCTCCCTTTTCCGAGAATCTCATTCGCCAAAGACGACAACTCCTTTGGACCAGGGGCCAAGACCGACTGGCCTCGCTCCAACTGCTCCGTCCATTCCGTTGAATCCCTGAGCACCACACAACGGGTCCCCAGACTAAAACTTTCCTTTTGCACCCCCCCACTGTCTGTCAAGACCAAGGGTGCTGCGTGAATGCACTGCAGCAACTCCAGGTAACCAAGAGGCTTCTCCAGCTTCCAACCTTTGCTGCTAAGGTCAATTCGCCAATCCGGTCGGTGGAGGTCCATGGCCTGAGCTGTTCGCGGATGGACCGGCCAAATGACCTCAAGTCGTCGGGACTGCAACCAATCTTGGATGGCATCCAGCCATTTCAAAAGACGAGGGCCATCGTCCACGTTGCTTGGACGATGCATGGTCAGCAGCACAGGGCCTTTGGAAGCTTGGCCCAAACCAAAGGTGGAACCAAAATGCAATGCATTGTCGTGCATCACATCTCCCATCCTGAGCACCCTCGGATGCAAAGGACTCGGCCGGTGGATGGGGTCAGAATCCACAATACCCTCGGCACCCAAATGCTGCACAGCAGCATCCGTGGGACAAACCAAGACCGAAGACATCCGATCGCAGAGAACCCGATTGACCTCCTCGGGCATTCCCCAATCGTGGGAACGCAATCCTGCTTCCACATGGACAATGGGTATTCCCTTCGCTGCAGCGGCCCACGCGCCTGCGAGGGTCGAATCAGTATCTCCAAACACCACCACCCATCGTGGAGGTTGTCCTTCGATGGCGGCGCGAATGCCATCCATCATGTCACCTAGTCTCTTTTCACGGGAAGATGTGTCCGGATGCAACCTCACATGCGGTACAGGCAATCCAAGTTCTTGGAAAAACTGCTCGCTCAAAGCCTCGTCGTGGTGTTGACCGGTGTGCAGCCAACGGACCTCCCATTGGGGACGGTCCTTCAGCGCACGATGCAAAGCAGCGGCTTTGATGAATTGTGGTCTTGCGCCCACAATCACCAGCATGCTTTGGGGTTGAGTCAATTCAGCCATCCTTCGTCAGCAAAGCTAACGTACCCATCGCCCGCCACAATCACATGGTCCAAAATGGGCAAGTCCAACAACACCCCAGCCCCACACAGTGAGCGTGTCAGATCTCGATCCGAAGCACTTGGTAGCGGGTTCCCCGAAGGATGGTTGTGCACAAGCACCATGGCCGCAGCCCTCATGGCCAGCGCTCGACCAAATACAATTTTGGGGTCCACCACTGTCCCTGTAAGGCCACCCTTGGAGATGCACACCTCTGCCAGCACATCGTTGGATCGTTTCAATAGCATGATCCAAAATTCTTCGTGCTGCAAATCGGACAACCTCGCTTGAAATCGACCAAAAACATCCTGGCTTCCCTTCATCCTCTCAGACAAGGGCCGAGCAGCATGTTGGCGCCGCCGCCCCAACTCCATGGCAGCCGCAACCAAGAAGGCCTTGGCGGGTCCCACGCCTGGCACCTGGGTCAAACAGTGCGGAGGCCAAGTCGCCAGATTGTGCAATGACCCTCCTGCGAGATGCAGTAGATCGTCTGCCAGCCGCTCAGCGGGTCGACCTGGCTGTCCCGTTCCCAACAACAATGCAAGCAATTCACCATCCTGAAGGGACCCAAGGCCCTCTCTTTCCATTCGTTCTCTGGGTCTCAAAGTCTGCATCATGGCACAAAAAAAGCCCCCCGCGTCATGCGGAGGGCCAATGCGTTTGTCAGCGCATACCTTCAATCCATCAGAGACTTCCGACGTGCTTGGTCAAGCTTGATTTGAGGTTGGCTGCTTTGTTCTTGTGAATGACATTCCGCTTGGCAAGTTTGTCCAGCATTGCACTCACGACGGGGAGAAGCGCAGAAGCTTCTTTGGCGTCAGTCGAGTCGCGCAGGTTGCGCACGGCATTGCGTGCCGTCTTGTGCTGGTAACGGTTGCGGTCGCGCTTCTTTTCGTCGGAACGAATGCGCTTGAGGGCTGATTTGTGATGTGCCATGTACGGACTTTGCTGAAACAGGGGTGCAAATATAGCGAGAGGTGGCAGGATGGCAATGGGTTTTCGTCAAAAATCCCAGATTGTCACCACGCAAGCAACAAATCCAACTGCAGATAGCCGCCATAGAGGCTTTGCCTTGCGGGCTCGTCGGCCATCAAATCCCCGGGCACGAAGGTCACTTGTCCTACAAAGTCATCCAGGGAATCATCATCTTGATCGAACAGGCGCAATTCAACTGTTTGGTCCAACTCAATCCCTTGAAAGACCAAATCTTGTACCGCCAATCGGACAGGCAATGTGCCATTGTTGACCACTTCCGATGTAGCGTAAGGCTGCTCTTGCACAGAAACTTCCACGTAGAAGTCAGGCAGTCCGACTTCTCCCCAAGGATCCTCCCCGTAGGCCAAGTCATAAGCCATCACCTCAAAAAATGAAATGCGAACTTCAGGGTTGCCACCTCCGTCTCCGCAACCAGAGCATCCTGCCAGCAACATCGAGAGCACACCAACGATCCATGGGTCCCAAGACAAAAAACGCATTCGATCCATGAAGGAAAGGTACCAAATGATGGGGCAACAAGAAGGGCGCCTAAGCGCCCTTCCATCCTAACAATCTACTTGTACCCAATCAAACAGCCAGTGCGTGAGCATCGGTCATTTTCTTGATGCACGAAACAAACCTAACACCGCATTCATATAAGACCTGAGAATTATATGTTAAGTGTTGAAGAAAGTTCTTCACACCCCGTGTTGTTGTCGACGAACAAGGCCACCTTATCTTGGTGGCTCTGATGAAAAACTCCTGTTTGTTTGTTTTGCATGTTGCTGCTGTTGGCATCATCGGTGACACTTGGGGTCAGGTGGACGCCCCCGCATTCGTGGATGTTGGGGCCGCCTCCGGCCTTTTGGCAGAAGGACTGCACCATGCTGTGGCCATAGGGGATTACAATGACGACGGATGGGAGGACTTGTATGTGGGAAGCAAATTCACCGGCAATTCCCTCTACCGCAACAACGGGGACATGACCTTCACCGAAGTGGGCGAAGAAGCCGGTGTGGCAGACGAAGGGTTCACGAATGCAGCCATTTGGTTTGATTTTGACAATGACGGAGACCTTGACTTGGCAACTGGCAATGGATATGGCGGCAGTGACCCCGCCCCCAATCGATTCTACGTCAACCAAGGGGATGGGACGTTTGTCGACATGGCATCGTCCTTCAATGTGGCCAGCACATCGATGTGCCGCAGCCTGCACGCCGCAGACTACGATGGCGACGGCTACACTGATCTTTACGTGGTGAACATCAATTCCGCAAATCATTTTTACAAAAACACGGCCGGCCAAGGATTCAGCAACGTTTACTTTCAATCAGGGACCGTCGACACAGGTGTCGGAATGGGCAGCATTTTCTTCGACTACGACAACGATGGAGATCAAGACTTGTACCTCACCCACGATGCGAACCAAACCAACAAATTGTACCGTAACAACAGCGACGGCACCTTCTATGACTTGGCCTTTCTGTCGGGATTGAATTACCAAGGGAATTGCATGGGGGTGGATGTGGCAGACCTCAACCACGACGGTCATTTGGACTTGTACATCACGGACCTCTTTCCCAGCGCCATGTTTGCCAACAACGGAGATGGCACCTTCGACGACATCAGTATTTTTTCTGGGACCAACGATTCCGGGATGACATGGGGGTGCGTTTTCTTGGATTACGACCACGATGGGGAATGGGATTTGTACTTGGTGAACGATTATCAATTTGCCCCCATCCCCAACATTCTTTACAAAGGCCAAGGCGACATGAGCTTCACCAAGGTCAGTGAAGGAAATGCTACCTTGGAACACCGTCATTCAGACTTTGGATTGGCCATGGGTGATTTGGACCGGGACGGGGACATGGACATGGTCATTGCAACCACCAATTCTGACACCCAACCTGGCCTCGCACTTTTGCGCAACGATGCCTCCATCAATGGCCATTGGCTCCAGGTCAAATTGATTGGCACCCAAAGCAACCGGGATGCCGTCGGCGCTCGGGCCACCCTTCATTTTGACGGAAAAACGCGAATGGACGAGGTGAACATTGGACAGGGGTATTCCGGCGCAAGCACTTTGGATTTGCACTGGGGACTGGGGTGGAGTCCTTCCGTTGACTCTCTGGAAGTGCGATGGCCTTCAGGGGAAATCACCACCTACCACGACCTGGCCATCAATACAAGACATGAAATTTGGGAGCCCACGAATTGCCTCGCCGATTTCGACTACGACTTTGCCCGTTCCTCCGGCGACTTGTTGTTGCTGCTCAGTGCGTTTGGCCAGTTTGGGACCTCCACCGATTTGGACGGCGATGGAGTTGTGGCCGCATCGGACCTGCTCGTGTTCCTGACCGTCTTTGGCACTTCGTGCAATTGATGCGCCCTAGTCGTCAATCCAAAGAATCCAGGGCCCCGAGCACCACGATTTCATCCACAAACATCCAGGTAGGCTCGGTGGCAGCATCGTGCCAAGAAGGACAAACCCCGGGGTTGAGCAATTTCATGGTGACATATCTTGCTTTCTGCCCCTCCAAAGGAAGCTCGATGGCCACTGTCTTTTGTTGAGGGTCAGGCTCCAAGGAGGCAAAGTCGTCCAGACTTTGGCCCACGACGTCAAAAGTCACCCCATCGGTTGAGGTGGACCACACAACCCGCTCAGGTAGAAAAATCCACGCATCCTGGTAGAGGTACAACTGAGCATGAAGGGAACCGAGTGATTTCACCTCTCCCAAGTCTACAGTCACCTCCATGTTGTTGCCTTGCACCGCCTGCCATGCACCATCCCTAAAATCCTGGGACCCCCTTCTCCCATCTGCCAGCGCCTGTGCCCCTCCTCCTGTGTACGAAGGGCTCGGGTCATGGCCCAGTGAAAGAGGTTGATGGGCCGCCAAATGCCCTGCCACCGGAAAGGCCTCGGTGACCCCTGTGGCTCGGCCACGCATCGTCACATCCACTTCGACGACCCCCATACCTTCGACCGTCATGGATTCCCCCACCATACAAGACTGAACGCGGTCTCCATCCTTGAGGAAATGGACCATGCCTCCTGCATTTCGAAGGGCAGGAAGGACGGAAACCTGCAACGCTCCCTGAGACGAAGGGGCAATGTCCAAGGACACGGGAATGCCTTCCAAACCTGGCACCACCCCCATGAATGCCCAGCGCTGACCAAAACCGTCCAGCCGACCCAAAAAGGCAGGGTATGCCCCCTGTTTTTGAGTCACCTGTGGACCTGACCACAATACTTCTGCAAGACCTGTGGCGCGGGGAAGAACCTTGGTCATGACCGCTTCCTGAGGGGCACGTTCCGTCCACATATTGCATTCCCCGCCAACAATTTTGCCGGGCTGGTCCAGGGCCTCCTCGGGCACAGGCACGAAGGAGTACACTTCTTCCAAGTCCGTGGAGCGAAGCGGATAGTCCAAATAGCAATGGCTTGTTGGAGAGACGACCGCATCCGTCCCCAAATGGACGGCCTCCAATGCACCTTCCATGCCGCGCCAACTTTGGACCATCGCGCCTTGAGGCAATCCCCCTTCCAAGATCTCATCCCAACCCATGATTCGCCTTCCCTTGGAGGCCAAGTATGCACCCATTTCTTGGATGAAATGGGTTTGCAATTCTGCTTCGTCGCGGAGCCCCAAGCGACGGATTTTGGCCTGGCACTTTGCACATTGTGCCCAGCGGACCTTGGGCACCTCGTCGCCTCCAATGTGGATGACCTCTGACGGGAACAGCTCACACACTTCGTCCAACACCGTTTTCATGAATGCCAAGGTGGAATCGTTGCCTGCGCAATACACATCCTTGAATACGCCCCAATTGCAGGGAACGTCCAAGGAGTCCCCCGTGCAACCCAACCATGGATACGCGGCCAAGGCGGCGCGGCAGTGGCCCGGAAGTTCAATTTCTGGGATGACCGTGACGTGGCGTTTTGCCGCGTGGTCCAAAATGCTTTGGATGTCCTCTTTGGTGTAGAAGCCCCCATGAATGCTGCCATCGGCCTCTTGGCGAAAGCCGCCCACTTCCGTCAATTTGGGGTAAGCTGTCACAGGCAGCCGCCAGCCTTGGTCCTCTGTGAGGTGCCAATGCAACACGTTCATTTTTTGCAAGGCCAACACGTCGATGATCTCCTTCACAAATTCTGGCGCCATGAAATGGCGACAGCAATCCAGAAGGAGCCCTCGGTGTTCCAAGTAAGCATGGTCCTCTACATGGATGGCAGGAAGTGTGAAGCCCGTGGGGCAACCTTGCTCACAAACGGGAGGCATCAATTGACGCAGCGTGGTCCAGGCCCTAAAGGCACCTTCCTCATGGTTCGCTTTCATAACTACGCGATCTTCTGACACCGTCAGTGTGTAGCCCTCCAAACCCAAGTCTTCCTCGGCCAAGGTCCAAGCCACATCAGCTTGAGAGGCGTCTTCCGTGCGTTCCCAGCTGCACCCTGCCGACACCATCCAATCGGTCGCGGCCTCCAAGCCCCATTCCTGTGGCCAATGCAGTTGGAGATGGCCATCGCAACGCATGCCACGGCCATCCACTTCGTTTTCAGGCTGCTCGACCCTTTGAGGCTGAGGCACGAGACCCTTCGCATGGCCTTGGGGCAATGGGTGCACCGAGGGGCTTTGGCAGCCCAAGAGCGTCCATACCAACAACAACGAGATGCAACCGCCCTCAATCCTCATGACCGACGTCTTGGGCAGCGTCCACAAAAGCCATGGCCTTGTCCGGATCCACTGGGTGCACTGCATCGTCAAACAAAGGGGAAGTCTGGGCCTCTGTGGTCACCCGACAGCTGGCGTGGACAGCTTCCACACCTGCCTCTGCAAGGGCCATGACATCTTTGGGCCGCACCCCTCCGCCGGCCACCACCTCCATGCCCAAATCGACCATCCGCTTGATCCGATCCACCCCCTCGACTGCCCGAGCTGCTCCACCGCTCGAAAGCACCGCATTCACCCCCGCGTTCAAGAGAAGAGTGACATCGGACAAAGCATCCTCACTCATGTCAATGGCCCGGTGCCAGACCAAATGCTCGGGACCGACCGCCTTGCACATCGCCTCCAAATACTTTTCATCAAGTCTCCCCTCCTCAGTCAGACCGCCGACAACCACCCGCTCTGCCCCGCAGTCCATCATCAACTTGGCTTCCTCCGTGCTCCAAACAAGTTCCGAACGGGAATGCACAAAGGTTCCCTCACGGGGCCGGATCAAGGTTCGAACTTCCATGCCCATGGCCACAGCGGACTGAACCACCACAATCCCCGGAGTGATGCCTCCGGCCTTCCACACAGAACAGAGCTCCACCCTGTCCACTCCTGCTTCCATCGCCACAGCCACATCACGGATGGTACTCGCACAAATTTCAGTGGAGATGATCATGTAGCAGAAGGTTGGGTTCGAGCATGGATTCGGTAGACACCAGCTCCAGCGACAAAAGCTCCTACAGTCAAGCAACACCCCATTCCAGTTTCTCCGTAAAGCCAAGATCCTGTGGCCAGCAAGGCCGCATACACCGTCACTGACCCCAGAAAAGCCTGCAGCAAGCCCGAGCCAATGTTGCCCCCACTTTGTAAAGTGGCTTCCGAATCGAGATAAGGACGCCATCCAGGTCCAGAAACGCCGGTCTTCTTCACAAATGCACGCAACACCTCAGGGTCCTCGCTGGGCAGAATCCATGCACTGGCGAGCCATCCGGCCGTCGTAATGGCCGTGCCCCAGATCAACTTTTCCCATGCTTCCAATTCAGGCATGCCCCATGCATCATGGAACCAGGTGAAGTACGCTGCCACGGCAAGAGAAATGACCATCGCTGCCATTTCTGTCGCTGCTGAAATGCGCCACCAAAACCACCGCAACAAAAACAACCCACCCGTCCCAGCACCCAACAAAAGCAACAACTGAAAAGCTTGTCCAGCATCGGTCAACGTTAGCCCTAAACCTGCACCCATCAACAAGGAGACACCTGTGGCCAGCTGGCCCGCAATCACGCGCTGGCGCTCTGTCGCGTCTGGACGAATGAAACGTCCATAGACATCGTGCACCAGATAACTCGCTCCCAAATTGAGTTGGGTGCTCATCGTGCTCATGAAGGCTGCCAACAAAGAAGCCGCTACGAGGCCCAGCAATCCGGGGGGCAGCAAAGACAGCATGGCGGGATAGGCCAAGTCATGGCCCACCTTGTCCTCTGCAATGTTGGGAAAGGCCATGCGCAAGGATTCCAAATCTGGAAAGACCACCAACGAAGCGAGGGCCACCAAAATCCAAGGCCATGGACGAAGCGCATAATGGGCGACGTTGAACAGCAAAGTTGCCCCGACCGCATGGCCCTCATTCTTGGCAGAAAACATGCGTTGTGCGATGTATCCACCGCCCCCCGGCTCTGCACCAGGATAATAGCTGGACCACCATTGCACCGCCAAGGGGATCAACAACACGGGGATCCAGGCATCGGGGTTTGTCAAATCGGGAAGCATGGACAATTTGGGCTGCACCGAAGGGTGGGACAACAGACCTTCAAGTCCACCAATTTCTGGCAAGTCCAAAATCCACAATGCGGCCCAAACCGAACCGATCATCGCCAAGAAAAACTGCACAAAGTCAGTGAGGATTACGGCGCGCAGCCCCCCGAGTACACTGTATACCAAAGTGATCGCACACGTCACCAACAGGGTCAACCATCCCGGCCATCCCAACAGAATGCCCCCAAGTTTGATCGCCGCCAAACTTACTGTGGCCATGACCAAGACATTGAACACCAGCCCCAAATACAATGCCCTGAATCCCCTCAAAAATGCCGCAGCGCGTCCGCCATAACGCAGCTCGTAAAAACTGATGTCTGTCAACACCCCTGAACGTCTCCAAAGGCGGGCGTATACAAAGACCGTCACCATACCTGTAAGAAGGAAAGCCCACCAAGCCCAGTTGCCAGAAACGCCCTTTTGCCGGACAAGGTCGGTCACCAAATTGGGCGTGTCAGTGCTGAAGGTGGTGGCCACCATGCTGACCCCAAGGAGCCACCATGGCATGTTTCGACCGGCCAAAAAGTAACCGTCAGAGTCAGTTTTGCCTTGTTTGCTGGCCCAAAGGCCCACGCCAAGCGCCAAGGCAAAATACCCCGCGATGAGGGTCCAATCCAGTGTGGTCAATTGCATGAAAACAAGGATACGTCAACCAAGGAGAGGGTACCTCCTCTATCCACAAGGAGTTCCAAACACCCCCAAGAGCGTCAAGATATCTGTCACCGTTACAGCACCATCGGCATCCAAGTCGGACGAACAAAAGCTTCCACACCCAAAATCAGCGAGCAGCAAGAGCAAATCCTCTACGGCCACCGTGCCGTCCAAGGACAAATCCCCCAGGCAGCCGACTTCAGGGGGCGAATCCACATCGTAGTACGCAGGAATGGAGGGGTACTGGGGACAGACTTGCTGGCTTGTGAAGGACATCACCGCAGCCCTCGTCAAATCGTAAGCCAACGCATCCGTCATGTGGGGCACGTGCCCCTCTCCTTCCAAGGCTGTGAACGCATGGGGAACCCCCACTTCTTCCGCCTGAATGTGAATGGGCCAGCTCCCGTCCACCTCTGTCACATTGAACCCGAGCAACTGCACCATACCTGTGCCAAAAGGCACGACGTTGTCCTGGGTTCCATGGGTGGACACTAGGCCTGCATCACCCGGCTCCATCCAATCCGCATCGCCCATGGCGCCTGAGATGTTGATGACCGACAACACTTCTGAAGAATACCCAGGATGGCCGCTTTCTCCCTCCAGTCCGCCCTGCAAGCCGTCTTGAGTGAGATCAATGACATCCGGCACCTCGTCCAAGTCATCGATGTAGACTGTGTGCAAAGCGATGAATGCTCCAGCGGAGGATCCTCCAAGAACCACCCGATCGGGGTCGATGCCCCACGGATTGCCGTTCAGCGCATAAGATTCACGAAAGAATCGGATGGCCGCCTTGGCATCATGGACCCCGCGCAACACAGCTTCGAGAAGCGACGTTTCGAGATCGAAGAAATTGTCAATGCCCAACCGATAGCTGATGCTGACCGCCACGTAGCCCATGCGCGCCAAATCTTCGCAAAGCGGAACCACATCCGTCCCGTCTTTGCTCCCAGCCAGGAAAAACCCCCCGTGGGCCAAAATGACCACAGGCCGTTCATCTTCTCCATCGCTGGCGGGCCTGTAAATGTCCATGCGCAGTTCCTCGTTCGCGCCTGAAGCCCCCACATTGGCCCCGTACAAGACATCTGTATCAACGACGATCTCGTCAAAAACCCGATAGCGGTAGCGTGCCCCATCGCATTGGGCCCAACTTTGGGAGCCCATCAACACAAATGCCATTGGCAACAACAACCTCGCAAAAAACCCTTGAACCATGTGATGAAGGTACATCACACCGCCCAAGGGTGTTTCGGAAACGAAGGGTCTCGGTCGTTACTGGATGGCCAAACGCTTGCTGGCCGTTTGGCCATTGGGCAAGGTCAGCGTCAGGTGGTACATGCCCGACGACAACCCGCCGAAGGCCAATTGCACGGCAGTTCCTTGACGCCACTGGGTCACATTCACCTCGCGTCCACTGGCGTCCATCACAGAAAGGGACGCTTCTGCAGACACGCCTTGCACCCAAACTTGATCGCGGGCGGGGTTGGGCATCACATTCCAATTGACGAGTCTGGCATCCGACACCCCATCCGAACCCGTCACAGCATTGACGATGGCACGAAACTCTTGGTGGTACAAATTGGCCACCCTTGCGCTGTGCACAATCACCGTGTTTTCGTCGTTCACCGTCTCCGCGGTGGAAGACCAATTGTGAGACCCGGTGATCACCAATGGGTCGGAACCCACTTCGCTGTGGTCGATGATGCAGTATTTGTGGTGCAAATCCCCGCTCAAATCATGGTGGTACACCTGCACCCCATTGCCGATCAAGTTGTCGAATTCACTGCCTGTTGTGTTGACCTGCTCAATGACGCCAATGGGGCTGACGAAAAAGCTCTGATTGAGGGCGACGATGGATGCACCTAGGTCGTCCCGCGTCAAAGTGAGAAGGGCAAACTCCATGTCGGCAGTCGCCGCATCGATTTCTTTTTGGATGGCGGCGGTCGTTCCATCGGAAGGAGAGAAGTACAAATCAACTTCATGGCCGCCGATCAAAAAGTCGACTGGCGTATTCCATGTCTTGTCAGCGCCAAACTTTGCATTCGAAGCGTCGGGGCTCATGCCCTCCGCGCCCCACATCTCTTCAAATTCCAACTCGTAGGCCCTGGCCAAACTTTGGTCTTCGAAGATGATCACGTCGTTCAAATCACTGACCAAGTTGCCCGTGGTCAGGTTGGTGGATCCCGTCAAGACAAAGGCCAAATCGGCATGGTCGGCATCGGCGATGATGAACTTGTTGTGCATGCCACTGCCGTCGCCGTCCGTCCGTGGATGCGTCACCACAGATGCGTCCAAGCTACCAAGACCGGTGTTCGCGTTTTGACCTTCGTAGATCCAACGGATTTGAACGCCATTCGAAGCAGCAGTATTGAAGGCGGCGGCAAGCGTTTGGTCGTTGAAGTTGTAAGCCGCGACATCCAGGGTGTACTGGGCGCTGGTGATCCATGCCGCCACGGTGTCGTTCATGTCGGTGCCAAGAGACAAAGCCAGCTCGTCCGTGGCCACGGTGTGGTCGACGGCGCCATTGAAGTAGACATGGATGTCACCACTGCTCTCGGACACGGTGGCATAAGGGCGAATCTGAGAAGTCGCAGACGCACCATCTGCCGTGGTGCAAACTGCCCTGGCGTAGTAAATGCTGCCAGGATCAAGCCCCACCAAATCCACAAAGTGGCTTGGGGTGTTCAATTGCAAGGCCTCTGCGACAAAACCCAAATCTGGGGTCGGGCCATATTCCACGGAACCGTCGCACGCCAAATCGGTGGTCCAAGACAGACGAAATCCGTCTGTGGCCAAATTGGTCTGGCTGACCGGAGAGGTGAAGCAAAGGTCCGCTGCAGGAATCAAATCCACTGGTCCCCTTGGCAACAATTGGTAGCCCCCAAAACCATCGAAAGAAAACTGCGAAACGATGCCGAGCATGTCAATTTCACAACCGGTGAGTTCCTCTCCGACAAGGCTGTTGCTTGTTCGGACATACATGATGCCATAGGCACCGCCAGCTTGAAAATCATAGGTGGCATTGCCCGCAATGAAGGTGCCTGCCAAGGGGAACGTCACCCCATTGATGCGCACGAGCTGCCCTTCAAGGCTTTCGTCCATGGCATCCGGCGCGATTTCCAATGGCTCAGGCAATGTGCCCGTCCCGAAGAACTGCACAGATGTCAAATCGGGTCCCACTTCAAGCAGGCCATTGTACTCCGTCAAGTCTCCGGTCACTGTCAAGCTGTCGCCAATGGCAGGAACAGCATCCCAATCCGACCAGTCTTCTCCTGGATAAAGGGCGATGCCAGCCGTGGCATCCTGCAAGTAGCGCACTGAACCTAGGTTGTCGTCACTGGTCACCACGCCGGTCACCGTCACCGTCTGGCCAATGGCGTAGTTGTTTCTGACGTCAAGAATGTTGTCTTGGGCCACCGCTTGTGCAGCGAACACCGTGGCCAACAGGGCCAAATTCGTTTTCAAATTCATGGGTTTGGTTTCTTGTTTTGCAGGCCTTTCAATTCCAAGACAGCACTCAGGCGGACCATACGTGGTGGCCCGACAAATACTTCTGCCCTTCCACTACCTCCCTCTGCACCGTACGGATTGGCTGCATAACGAGAGTTGTTCGTGGCGTCCGTGATGTACAGCTGGTTCTTCAGGTTCGTCACACTGAGGCGGATCCTCAATACCGCATTGGGAGAAACGTCAAAACTGGTTCCAGCATTGAAGTCCCAGAGTCCATACGCGGGGGTCACCCAAACGTCTTTGGGCGCTCCATCCGTGATCACGTCGTCCGGCGAAAAATTGGCATAGTGTTGCCAAAAACGCGTCCCTCGGAGTGAAATGTAGGTGCCCCATTTGGGCTGGAATCGCACAGAGCCCGACATCTGTCGCTGCGCGGCATCTCCAACACGGACCCCATCCAAATTGACCGTTTCCTGGGCCACACTGCCGTCCGACAACTGCGTGATGAAGTCGTTGGTGTTTTGATTCACCAAATCCACGCTCTCGTTGCTTGTCCAACGCCAATTGCCTGCCGAGACCACGCCTTGAATGCCCCACTTGGTTGTGGGGTCATACGCGAAGTCCCATTCGACGCCGGAGTGAATGGCATCGGCGTTCAAAAGGTTGAAGCCCAAGTTTCTGTCCACGTCCTCAATCACGGTGGCTGCAGCCTCACCCCAATCTTCTGCACTCACATCGCTCTCCGCCAAGGCGATGAGCGCCTCCCGCCCCTCGACAGTGGAGGTGTCGGCATAGACCGACAAGTTGGTTTCGTTCCACAATCCAGATACACTGTAGAAGCGATTGACCGGCTTGTTTTCCCAAGAGGTGCGATAAGCATTGACATTGGTGGCCCATTTGCCTCGGGCATATTTGACCCCAACTTCCACTGCTTTCACGTATTGGTTCTCGTACCCTTCGATGACTTCGTTGTTCAAGTCAAAAACGGAGTTGAACAAAGGGGCCCGGTTCAGGTACCCTACGTTCGTGTAGGCATTCACCCACTCATTGAAATTGTAGTTGCCCCCCGCCTTGATTGTGGCGCTGCTCAGTCGCTCCCAATCCGTAGTGTACGTGGACAACCCTGGGTGCGATGCCGTCAAAAACGTGGTGTCAGTGCTCCATTCTGTCTCTCCCAGGACACGGTATTCATCTGTGGACCGCACCTCATAGGTGGTGCCATCCAACGTCACGACATTGGGACGGAAGTAGTCGATGCCACGGTACCAACTTTGTGCTCCGGAAATGTTGACGAAGGCCGAGTAATTGTACTTGTCCAGCTCAAACTGAACGTAAGAACCACCCCATGCGACCTGCCCATCGTCATGGTAGTAGTACTTGTCCCCTTCCCGAAGTGGGGTGTCGAAGTCGGCATTTTGGTTGCGGCGATCTTCGGGCGCGTCGTAATAATCTGCCCCTAACAAATCGGTGATTGACCGGTAGTGGCTGCCTGTGTAATGGCGGGCGTCCAAGCCTGTGCTGAAGTTCAGCTCATCGTTGAGGTCGATTGTAAAGTTGGTCAGCGCACCAAACCATCGATGGTCGTTGTGCGACGTTCGGATGAAATTGGAGCCCTTGCGCTCCCCGTTTTCATCTACATTGAGTCCATTGGGGCCAAATTCAAAAAGTTGGTGGGCATCCCAAAGTGGCTGCAAGTTGAGCGTCCCGTCTGCCAACCTTGAACTTGGTGTGCTGTTGAGTGCCTCTCCACCCCCACTGCCAAAACTGGCATAGGCCGTCGTGGTCAGGGTTGCGCGGTCGGAAATGCTCCACACGTCGCGCACCGTAAAAATGGGTTTGAAGTAGCGGTTTTGGCGCGGGCTGAAACGACGTTTTTCACCAAACGTCGTGTCCACTTGGCCCGTTTCTTCATTGTAGTTGTAGTAGACCTCCTGATAGTTGGAGATGAACTCATTGAACGTCCGTCCGCGCGAAACAATGGCACTGGTGTCCACGCTGGCGTCGTACCCCGACAAAAATTCACTCAATCCCTCTTGTGCATCAGGGTCCGCAATTTGCGAAGCCAGCAGCGTGTCGTACTCGTGCACTTGCATCTGGTAGGACCGTTGGCCGTGGCGCTGAGGCGCCCCAAAAGCGGTGAAGCTCAAGTTGTGATTGCCAATGGTCTTTCGCGCTTTGATGTAATACGCATA
>TARA_B110000003_G_scaffold256930_1_pt1 | contig 49403 bp, 46 predicted proteins | sample TARA_B110000003 | Tara Oceans TARA_B110000003 (sample SAMEA4396424) | marine metagenome | biome: Westerlies Biome; feature: [SRF] surface water layer (ENVO:00010504); material: water (ENVO:00002006), including particulate matter (ENVO:01000060) such as... | depth 5 m
TTTTAGCTATGTTTCTGATCCTTGCTTTGTGTATTGAATTATCAAGTATATTTATTGGCATGGTTGGTGGCATGATGCTTGCTAGAGAGTTCTGGGTTGGCGCTTTAAGAGACTTGAATGCTAGACAGGGAACATCTGATTCTACAAAAGTAACTTTTCTTGCCAAGTTCAAAACCTCTATTCAGTTAATTACATTCTCTTTTTACTTAATAGGGCTGGCTCTAAACAACTCTTTAGTGTTATTTCTTTCCAATTTTTTATTATTTTTAGCATTAATAATTACTATTCAAACGGGACTTTCATATACAATAGCTACATTTAAGAGATAAGGCTGGATGGCAGAGTGGTTATGCAGCGGCCTGCAAAGCCGTTCACGCCGGTTCGATTCCGGCTTCAGCCTCCAGAGGTAAGTTTTATGGATAAAGTTAATACAGAAAATAATCTAGAGAATCAAATTATCTATGATGATGATTTTAACCTTTTAGATTTAATTGCAATCCTGCAGAATTCTAAAAAAAGTATTCTTAGCATTGCCTTAATTTCATTTTTTGGTGCTTCAATTTATTCAGCAACCAGTCCAGATGTGTATACTTCAGATAGTTTGCTTACTATTGTTGATGATAGTGAGGCAGGGGGAAGTGGATTTCAAAATATTGCTTCTCGGTATGGGGGCTTAGCCTCTCTTGCAGGAGTTTCAATTAATTCCGGGGCGTCTCTTAAATCTGATCATATTATAGCCACCATTAAATCAAGAGCTTTTTATGAACATATTGCTAAATTGGATGGAATATACCCCTCTCTTGTTGCTGCAGAAAGTTATGATCCCCAGACTAAAAAATTATCTTTTAACGAGAGCATGTATAACTCTGATGAAATGAAATGGGTAAACGATAAACCTAGTTTCCTATCATCCCATTATGAATTCTTTATCAAGAACCTTACAGTTGCAGCAGACAAAAAAACAGGATTTATCTTTCTAGCTTTTAAGCACATCTCACCAGAATTTGCCTATAAAATGACTAGTACCATCATTCATGAAGCCAATAATATTGTTCGCCTTCAACATATTGAAGAAACAAATAAGTCCTTATCATACTTAAATAACGAATTAAAAAATACTTTGGAAATTGGAACTAAGGATTCAATCTCTACCCTTATTGATGCGCAATTAAAAGTAAAGATGATAGCAAATGTAAGAGAAAATTATGTCTTAAGACCAATAGATGATCCTTTTCTTCCAGAGTGGAAATCTGGGCCTGATAGAATTCGTATAGTTATTCTTGCAACCATTATTGGTCTAATAGCAGGATCATTCCTAGGATTATATTTGCACTACTTTACAAAAAAAAATATTTAGTAACTCAAACTTTATAAATACTAAATATCCCATAGAGAAGAATAGTTAGAATGGAATCAAATCAAAAAATTGGTATTGTTGGGTTGGGTTATGTTGGACTTCCATTAGCTGTAGCCTTTTCAAAAAAATTTAATGTTGTTGGCTACGATGTTAGCCGCAATAGAATCGAAGAACTAAATGATGGCCAAGATTCCACAAAAGAGTTACAAAGCAGTGAATTTATTGACAATGATAAGATTTATTTCACATATGATAAAGAGCAATTAAGCGAATGTAATTTCATCATTGTTACAGTGCCGACACCCGTAACTTCAGAAAAAATTCCTGATTTAACCTGTCTAATTGAGGCTAGCAATACTATTGGCTCAATTATGAAAAAAGATACAGTCATAATCTATGAATCAACAGTCTATCCTGGTGTCACAGAGGATGTATGTGTTCCAATTTTATCCCAAAAATCTAATCTAGAATTCAATAAAGATTTTTTTGTCGGCTATAGCCCAGAAAGAATTAATCCCGGTGATAATACGCATAAAATTAATAATATTGTTAAAGTAACATCTGGTTCAAATAAAAAAACTGCAAAGGCAGTTGATGCATTATACGGTTCCATTATTGATGCGGGGACTCACTTAGCCAGTTCTATTAAAGTTGCTGAAGCTGCAAAAGTCATTGAGAATACCCAAAGAGACGTAAATATAGCTCTTATCAATGAACTATCCAAAATATTTAATATTATGGGCATAGACACTCAGGAAGTTCTTAAAGCTGCCTCAACAAAGTGGAATTTTATATCCTTTTGGCCTGGTTTAGTTGGCGGTCATTGTATAGGCGTAGATCCTTACTATCTTACATATAAGTCTGAAGATCTTGGCTATAGTCCAGAAATAATTCTGGCTGGAAGAAAACTCAATGATGGGATGGGCGAATATGTTGCAAATCAGTTGATTGAGGCTATGAAGCATAAATCAATTAATTGCAAAGGCTCAACAATTTTGATTATGGGATTAACTTTTAAAGAAAACTGCCCTGACATTAGAAATACAAGAGTCATCGATGTAATCACTGTACTGCAGGAAAATGGTTGTTTTGTAGATACCTATGATCCATGGGTCAGCTCACATACTGTCAAGGAAACTTTTAAAACAAACCATATATCAGAACCAAATCCACAGAGTTATGACGCAATTATGTTAGCAGTATCACATGATGAATTTATAAAAATGGGCTCCAAAGAAATTAGAAAGCTTGGAAAGAAAAATCATATATTGTATGACTTGAAATATCTTTTTTCTAAAGAAGATACTGATATTCGCCTATAATTCAATTATGAACAATTATCTAATGCTCAGAAAGCATCTTTCCTCAAATCATTACTCTTGGTTGATTACTGGTGTATCTGGTTTTATTGGATCAAATTTACTTGAGCAATTATTGCAGCTAAATCAAAAGGTGGTTGGAGTTGATAACTTTCTTACAGGTAAATTAGAAAATTTAAATGAAGTAGAGGCTAATGTTACTGCGGATCAGTGGGAAAATTTTCAATTTTTTGAAGGCGATATTTGCAGCCTTGAGCTCTGTGAGCAGGCATCAAGAAATATTGATTTTGTACTTCATCAAGCAGCTCTTGGCTCTGTTCCAAGGTCAATAGAAGACCCTATCAAAACAAATGAGATTAATATTTCAGGTTTCTTAAATATTTTATATGCTGCAAAAAATAATAATATAAAAAATTTTGTATATGCTGCAAGTAGTTCAACATATGGAGATCATGAGGCTCTTCCAAAAATTGAAGATCAAATAGGCAAACCTCTATCACCTTATGCGGTTACAAAATTTGTAAATGAAATCTATGCAGATGTTTTTAAGACAAATTACGATTTCAACTCAATTGGACTGCGCTATTTTAATGTATTTGGAAAACGTCAAGACCCTGATGGGGCATATGCAGCAGTTATACCTAAATGGATTTCAGCCATGATCAAAGGAGAGGATGTGTTCATCAATGGAGATGGTAAAACAAGTAGGGATTTTTGTTATATTGATAATGTTATTCAGGCAAATCTTTTGGCAGCTATTACTGGAAGTCCCAATAATGAGTTAGTTAGTAGTCCTGATGCAATAAATCAAATCTATAATATTGCAGTTGGTGGAAGAACCACTTTAAATGATCTTTATAATATTTTGAGAGACTCTTTATCAAAAGAGTTTGATCATTTAAGAAATTCATCACCTATATATAGAGATTTTAGAGCAGGGGATGTGCGTCACTCTCAAGCTAATATTGATAAAGCTAAAGAAAAATTAGGTTATGAACCTAGTCATCAAGTGAAAGATGGACTTATTGAGGCAATGGATTGGTATATTAAAAATTTACAGTGAATGTCACCCAAAAAATTTCAATTTTTTTCTTGTTGTCTAAGCTCAAAACTGTATTGCCTAGACATTTTAAAATACGTTTAGCATTACTTATTTTTTTAATGGTATTTAGTGCCTTTGCTGAAATTATTAGTATTGGTCTTATAATTCCATTTTTAAGTGCTATAACTGCTCCTAGTGCAATTCTTGAAAATACTTTCATCCAGCCTTTTTTATCTTTTTTTTCTATAAGCTCAAATAATTCATTAATTTTGTTTTTAACAGTCACTTTTTGTGTGGCTGCTGTTATATCAGCTGGATTGAGATTGCTAACTTTATGGCTGCAAACCAGATTTTGCTATTCGATCGGAGCTAATTTAAGTTCTCAAATATATAAAAACTCCTTATATCAATCATATTCTGCGCATATCTCTCGAAATAGCAGCGAATTTATCTCAACAATCGTTAGCAAGACTAGCGCAAGTACAAGTTTTGCAATATTACCAACTTTAAATATTCTAAGCTCAAGTATAGTTTTGTTTGCAATTACGGCAACTTTAATTTTTATACAGCCAATCGTGGCTCTATCTGCTTTTTTGCTATTTGGGTCTTTGTATGGCGGAGTTGTCTTGTTAACAAAGAAAAAGCTAAATAACGATAGTGAAAGAATTAGTTATGAACAAGACCAAGTCATTAAAATTTTACAAGAAGGTTTTGGAAGCATTCGTGATATTTTGGTCAGCAATACTCAGGAGGTGTATTTAAGGACCTACAGCCTATCCTTCCATGCATTGCAAAAAGCTTGGTCTAATGTTGAAATTATCAAAGGAAGTCCAAGATATATTATTGAAGCTCTAGGAGTTATTTCAATTGCTTTGTTGGCTTTATTCTTTTCTTCTGAGCCTGGCGGGGTTGTTGGAGCTCTTCCGATATTAGGAGCAATGGCCTTAGGAGCTCAACGAATGTTGCCCATTCTTCAGCTAATATATTCAAGTTTTTCTTCTTTAAGGGCTGGATTTGCATCCCTATCAGATGTTCTTGAATTGCTTGATGAGCCAACTAACGAAATTTTGATCAAGGCTTCATGCAAGAGAATTTCTTTGGATAAAAAAATCAAAATTGAAAACTTAAAATTTCAATATTTGCCTGATGGATCCAATATCCTAAATGGTATTAATCTAGAAATTCAGAAGGGAGCTATGATTGGTATAATTGGAGCTACTGGAAGTGGTAAAAGCACATTAATAGATATTTTGATGGGTTTGCTGCATCCAAGTTCAGGAAATTTTAAGGTTGATAATACTATTATCACAGAAACCAATAAGTTTGGATGGCAAGCTGAGCTCGCTCATGTGCCCCAATCAATTTTTCTTACTGACGCGTCAATTGCTGAAAATATCGCATTAGGAATTCCTGAATCGGATATTGATTATGATCTTGTAAAAAAATCAGCAATGCAGGCACAAATTCATGAAAGCATTCTTTCTTGGAAGGAAGGCTATTCTACAATAGTGGGTGAAAGAGGGGTAAGAATTTCAGGCGGACAACGTCAGCGTATCGGTATTGCAAGAGCGCTTTATAAGAAAGCATCTGTTATTATCTTTGATGAAGCTACAAGCGCATTGGATTCCGATACAGAGCGCTCGGTAATGGAATCAATAGTTGGTTTAAACAAAGAAATTACGATTATCATCGTAGCTCATAGGCTAACAACTTTACAAGATTGCTCAAACATTATTGAGCTCTCTGATGGAAAAATTTTGAGACAAGGCGTATATAATGAAATTATTAATTAAGTTCCTTAAAATATCGTTTATGAGAAATCAATAATATGAAAGCAGTAATTTTAGCAGGAGGGTTGGGCACTCGCATTTCTGAGGAAACACATTTAAAACCTAAGCCAATGATTGAGATTGGTGGAAAACCTATTCTTTGGCACATCATGAAAATATATTCTTATCATGGCATAAATGAATTTATCATTTGTTGTGGATATAAAGGCTATCTAATTAAAGAATATTTTGCTAACTATTTCCTTCATATGTCAGATATTACCATTGATATCGCTAAGAATAATATGGAGGTTCATACAAAAAAAGCAGAGCCTTGGAAGGTTACTTTAGTTGATACTGGAGAGCATACTTTAACAGGTGGTCGATTAAAAAAAGTTTCTAGCTATCTCAGTTCTGATGAGCCTTTTTGTTTTACTTATGGAGATGGCTTAAGCAATGTTGATATAAGAGAGAGTATTAAATTTCATCAAGAGCACAAAAAATTGGCAACAATCACTGCTGTTCAACCTCCAGGAAGATATGGAGCAATTGATTGTGATGGAATATTCGTAAAAGGCTTTACGGAGAAACCAAGTAATGGGGGATTGATTAATGGAGGTTTTTTTGTATTAGAACCAAAAGTCATAGATTTTATTGAGGGAGATGCCACCACATGGGAAGAGGCTCCTTTGAATGTACTTGCTGCAAACAATGAAATGGCTGCATATAATCATGACGATTTTTGGCAACCTATGGATACTTTAAGAGATAAGCAATATTTAGAAGCACTATGGGAGTCAAATGAAGCGCCTTGGAAAATTTGGTGATGACTTCTAATTCAATTTTAAAAAAATTTTGGTCTGGCAAGAAAGTTCTTGTAACTGGGCACACTGGTTTTAAGGGGTTCTGGCTATCTTTGTGGCTAGAAAGATTAGGTGCAGAAGTAACAGGTATTAGTTTGCCCCCAAGCACTGATCCAAACCTTTATGCTATAAGTAATTTTAGCGGATTCCATCAAAGTATAATGTGTGATATCAGGGATTTCGAAGCTCTTTCAAAGCATTGTCGTTCTATAAATCCAGAAATTATCTTTCATTTAGCAGCTCAACCACTAGTCCGAGAAAGCTATTCTGATTCTCTTGGCACATTCTCATCAAATATTATGGGCACTGCTAATCTTTTAGAATCAATGAAAGGCTTGTCAAATCTTGAATCATCCGTATTTATTACTACTGATAAAGTCTATCAAGAGAGCAAAAGCAGAAAAGGTTTTAAAGAGGATGACCCTTTGGGCGGCTATGATCCATACAGCTCCAGCAAGGCTGCGTGTGAAATAGTGATAGATTCATACAGAAAGTCCTTTTTTCATGATGTCGGTGTTCCGGTCTCTAGCGCGAGAGCGGGTAATGTAATTGGTGGGGGAGATTGGTCTAAGGATAGATTAATTCCTGATGCTATTAGAGCATGGCAGGATGGGGTAGAGCTGAATATTCGTAGCCCTGAAGCTACAAGACCATGGCAGCATGTTCTTGAACCTCTCAACGGATATTTAATTTTAGCGCAGGAAATATCTAGCTCACCCGATAAAGCTCAGGCATATAATTTTGGTCCAGATTCAGATTCAACGGCCTCGGTTAAGGATGTAGTTGAGATAGCCAGAGAATGCTATGGCGGGGGAAAAGTAAAATACAGTATTGCGAATGATGGACCTAGAGAATCTGATTGGCTATCTCTTGATATTGAAAAATCTAAAAGAATTCTAAATTTTCAACCTAGATGGAATTTACATGAAACCATTAGTCATTCTATTTCTTGGTATGTAGATTTTCTATCAGGCGCAAAGCCTCTTACATTATGCAACCAACAAATTGACTTATTTGAGAGTTCAGTATGAGTAATTTTAGTATTAGCAATCTTCCATTAGATGGCTTGAAGTTAATCCAGCGAACACAGATTACAGATAATCGTGGTTTTTTTAGCAGGCTATTTTGTATGGAAGAGCTAACCGCAGCTGGATGGAGAAAAAATATTCAGCAAATTAACCACACAAATACAACCTTTAAAGGAAGTATTAGAGGTATGCATTACCAAAAAAATCCACATGCTGAAATGAAGATGGTAAGTTGCTTGAATGGTGAGATTTATGATGTTGTTATCGATTTGAGAGCAAATTCTCCTACGTTTTTACAATGGCACGGAGAATTACTTTCTCCAAAAAACCAATCGTCACTTATTATTCCTGAGGGCTTTGCTCATGGATTCCAATCATTAGAGCCCAATTGCGAGCTTATTTATCTCCATTCTGAGCCATATAAAGCTTCATATGAGGCGGGTTTAAATTTTCAGGATCCACTTCTTTCTATCAATTGGCCTATTGAAGTTTCTGAGGTTTCTGAAAGAGATTTGCTACACAAGTTAATAGATAAAGATTTTAAGGGAGTTTAAAATAAATGAAGTGCCGTCATTGCAATGAAAGTCTTACCAATACTTTTATAGATTTAGGTTTTGCACCTCCATCCAATGCTTACTTGGAAAACAAAGATCTTCAAAGACCTGAAAAATATTTTCCCTTAAAAGTTATGGTCTGCGATAAGTGTTGGCTAGTTCAAACCCTTGATTACACAAATGCAGCAGACCTTTTTCAAGAAGATTATGCATATTTTTCAAGCACATCATCAAGTTTTTTAGACCATGCTTCAAAATATTGTAAAAATATAATCAAAGAATTAGGACTTACTAAAAATAGTTTTGTAATTGAAGTAGCTTCCAATGATGGCTACTTGCTTAAGAATTTTGTTGAAGAAGAAATTTCTTGCTTGGGTGTAGAGCCAACTCATAGCACCGCAGATGAAGCAGAAAAAATAGGTATTCCAGTCTTGAGGGAGTTCTTTGGTGAAGAAATTGGTAATCAAATTGCAGTCAATCATCAAAAAGCTGATCTTATAATTGGCAACAATGTTTTTGCACATGTTCCAGATATTAATGATTTTTCTAAAGGCTTAGCTGCAGCATTAAAAATCTCTGGAACAATTACCTTGGAGTTTCCTCACTTGATGAAGCTTTTAGAATTCAATCAATTTGATACTATTTATCATGAGCACTTTTCATATCTTTCTCTTTATTCTGTTAGCAGCATCTTTAAGATGGCAGGGTTGAGAGTTTATAACGTTGAGGAATTAAATACTCACGGAGGAAGTATTCGAGTTTATGGCTGTCATCAGAACTCAGATATTAAAGAAAAATCATCTGTAAAGGATATGCTTGACAAAGAGTCCACTAATAACATGAAAAAAATTGATCCATATATCCTTCTGCAAAAATCAGCTGAGAATATTAAAGATACATTTCTTCAATTTTTGATTGATGCATCTCAGTCTGGTAAAAAAGTTGCAGGATATGGAGCTGCCGCAAAAGGAAATACTCTAATGAATTTTGCTGGAATTAAGAAAGATGGTATCAAATTTGTATGTGATGCTGCAGAAGCTAAGCAAGATAAATATTTACCAGGTACTCATATTCCAATTTGTCACCCAGAAAAGCTGATTTCTGAGCCTGTGGATTATATTATTATTTTTCCTTGGAATATTGCAGATGAGGTAAAGCAAGATCTTCGAAAAAAAATTAATTACGCCACTCAATTTGTTACCTTTATTCCTGAACTACGAATAGAGAGCATATGAATGATAGAGAGTAAAAAGTACCCTGCAATTTTTTTAGATAGAGATGGAGTTGTTATTAAAGATGTTGGATATTTTACTGATCCAACAAAATTAGTAATCCCTTCACCTTCAATAAACGGCCTTAGAAGACTTCATAAAGCAGGTTTTAAATTAATTATTGTTACAAATCAATCTGGTATTGCTCGAGGCTTAATTGCCGAGAAAGATGTAAAATTTTTGCATAATATTATTTTCGCCATTTTAAACAAGCACCAAATTACTTTAACTGGGATTGTTTATTGTCCTCATCATCCGACTGCAGGAGAGGGTGAGTACACCATAGAATGTCAATGTAGAAAACCTAACCCTGGAATGATAATTGACGCTGCTCAAAACTTTAATATTGATTTAAAAAACTCTTATCTTATAGGCGACAGATTTTCAGATATAGAGGCTGGTATTAATGCAGGATTAAAGTCTACCATTCTAATTAAATCAAAACATAAAATTTTGGACTATGAGAAAAAATGCGCTTCAACTTATTGTGACGATCTTGATCAAGCAGCAGAATGGATTCTTGCATCTAATAACTAATAATTATTGCTATTTAAAAATTTTAAATGAAAAAAACAACTGACTTTTTAATTATAGGAGGAGGAATTATTGGTCTTAGCATTGCTAGGCAACTCCAACATATGCATAATCCTTGCTCGATAACAATCATAGAAAAAGAACAAAACCTTGGCGAGCATGCGAGCGGAAGAAACAGCGGTGTTTTGCATAGCGGCGTCTATTACCCTGCTGATTCTCTGAAAGCTAGATTCACAAAAGATGGAAATAAAAAATGGCAGAACTATTGTGAGGAAAAAAATTTATTCCTTGATAAATGTGGCAAATTAATAATTGCTACATCTGAAAACGAACTTGAAGGGCTGGATATTATTGAGCAAAGAGCTCTTGAAAATGCTGTAGAAATTGAGAGACTAGACTCAAAACAAGCCTCAGAAATAGAACCTAGAGCTAAGACTTTTCAATCTGCATTGTTTGTTCCATCAACAGCAACAATCAATCCAAAAGAGATTAATGAATCCATGGCATCAGATTTTCAAGCTAATGGTGGAGAAATTTTATTAGACTGCTCATACATAAAAAAAGTAAAAGATAATACTGTTTTTACATCTAATGGGAACATAAGCGCTGGCTATATAATTAATTGTGCGGGTCTTTATGCCGATAGGATTGCACATGATTTTAGTATGGGGTTGGACTATTCAATGCTTCCATTTAAAGGTCTTTACCTTTATTCTTCTGATGCAAGTGCCGCTCCTAGGGTACATATATATCCTGTACCTGATTTAAACAACCCTTTTTTAGGAGTCCACCTTACCAGAACTATAGATGGATCTGTAAAAGTTGGACCGACAGCAATGCCAGCCTTGTGGCGGGAAAGCTATTCTGGATTTAGCAATTTCAGCATATTTGATGTGCTTGAGATATCATCAAGAGAAGCAATAATGTTCTTATTAAATAAAAATAATTTTCCTAAGCTCGCCTATGAAGAGTTAAGAAAGCAAAGCAAAAGATTTCTTATTAAAGATGCTTCACGTTTAATAAGTTGCATTGATGAAATGAAATTTACATCGTGGGGTCGACCAGGAATTAGAGCTCAATTAGTTTCCAAAATAACAAATGAGTTGGTCATGGATTTTCTTATCGAAAAAGATGATAAGAGTTTACACATTTTAAATGCAGTTTCTCCAGCATGGACTTGTGCTCTATCTTTTTCAGAATATGTTGTTGATCAAATATAATTTTTTATAATTTCCAAATTATCTTTTACAATGTACAAAAGTTAAATTATACAATGCCAGATAAATGAATGAATTTTATAAATCTTATTTTGAAGATTACAAGAGCCTTGCCTTTTCATGTGAAGTCTATGCTCAATTAGATAGTTTTAAATCATTAGCTTTAGAAGTAAAAAAAGCTGATTCGAAGCTTATATTTTTGGGAAATGGAGCAAGTGCAGCCATTTCCGCTCATGCTGCAGTAGATTTTACAAAACAAGCTAAGGTGAGAGGAATTACCTTCAATGAGGCAGACTTGATCACATGTTATAGCAATGATTATGGATACGAAAATTGGATGTCAGAAGCTATCAAGTCTTTTTCTAAAATAACTGATGCAGTTGTATTAACAAGCGTAAGTGGGGAGTCTCCTAGTATTGTAAATGCAGCAATCACAGCAAAATCTCTTGATTTAAAAGTTGTAACATTTACTGGAAGAAACCAAAATAATTCATTGAAGTCACAAGGCGATATTAATTTTTGGGTTGATAGTCACGCATACAATATAGTTGAATGCATTCATATGATCTGGGTTACAACTGTTATAGACGCGATTGTAGGAAACTCAGTCTACGAAGTATCGTAAATATCTACATATGCAAAAATATAATAACCTTTCAGCGTTATTACTTGCTGCTGGCATCGGCTCAAGATTAAAGCCCCTTACTGATTCTTGGCCGAAATGCCTTATGCCTATAGGGCAAAAGCCTTTATTAGAATATTGGTTGAGCACTCTCCATGAATTACAAATTACTAAAACGCTTGTAAACCTTCACCATCACCATGAAATAGTAGAAGATTTTTTAAATAGAGATCATTTAAAAAATTGGGTTCTTCAAAATTATGAAAAAAACCTATTAGGCACTGCAGGTACAATTAGAAATAATTATCAATTCTTTAAAAATGATACCCTTTTGTTAATTCATGCGGATAATTGGTGTCAATGTGATTTTTCAGGTTTCCTTGATTTCCATTTTAATCATCGTCCTCAAGACTGCTTAATTACAATGATGACATTCAAGGCTGATCAGCCCTCAGAGTGCGGTATTGTCGAATTAAATAATCAAAAAGTAGTGACATCTTTTCATGAGAAAGTAAGTGATCCTCCTTCAAATATTGCAAATGCTGCAATTTATTTGATAGAGCCTGAGGTTTTATCATGGATTTTTAAAGAAGAAAATATTTCAGATTTCAGCACACAAGTTTTACCAAAGTTTATTGGAAGGATAGCTTCATGGCATAATGATCTCATTCATAGAGATATAGGAACTTTAGCAAATCTTAAGAAAGCTCAATTAGACCCAAGACCAACTTTTAATGATAGCGCTTTAGATCAATGGGGAAGGGATTTTATAAATAATTCTATACACAAAGAATTAAATTAATAAAAAAGATTGGAGAAAAGAATGTCACGATTTTTGGTAATAGGGAGCAACTCATTTTCAGGATCATCTTTCATCAAGCATTTACTTGAAAATGAACATATCGTTGCTGGAGTTAGCAGATCTGAAGAATTGAATAAAGTATATCTTCCATATACTTGGGATAAGTCTATTGCTCAAAACTTTAAATTTGATCAAATAGATATTAATCATGACCTTAATCAATTAAAAATTCTTATTAAAGAATTCCAGCCTGAATTTATTGTTAATTTTGCTGCTCAGGGAATGGTTGCTCAAAGCTGGCTAACTCCAGAGGATTGGTATCAAACTAATGTGGTGGGCCAGGTTAAGCTTCATGATTACCTGCGAAAACTTGATTGCATTAAAAGGTATGTTCATGTCAGCACGCCCGAAGCTTATGGAAGCACAGATGGTTGGATTAAGGAAAACTATCATTTTTCTCCTAGTACTCCATATGCAGTTTCGAGAGCAGCATGTGACTTGCATTTGCTTAGTTTTTTTCGTGCTTACAATTTCCCAGTTGTTTTTACAAGGGCAGCAAATGTCTATGGCGAAGGTCAGCAACTTTATAGGATTATCCCAAGAACTTTAATTTTTGCTCGAATGGGACAAAAGCTGCAACTGCACGGTGGGGGTCACTCTGTGAGGTCTTTTATTCATATCGATGATGTAGCAAATGCAACATTAAACATATCTCTTAATGGATGTAATGGAGATACTTATCACATCTCTACAAATGAAACGGTTTCAATCAGAGATTTGGTGGAGAAAATTTGTAAAATAACTGATGTTAAATTTAATGATTTGGTAGAGGAGACAGAAGATAGGCTTGGTAAAGATCAATCTTATCTTTTGGATAGCAGCAAGTTAAGAGATGAATTAACTTGGTCTGACAAGATTTCTCTTGAGGCTGGTATTAAGAAAACTTTAACTTGGGTTGATGATAACTTATCATGTCTAAGTTCTTTACCCATGGATTATCAACATAAGCCATAAAAATTGCATTAAGGAGTTTAATATTAATGAATATTTTAATTACAGGGGCATGCGGCTATGTAGGCTCTTCTTTAACGCCACATTTGTTGGCTCAAGGGCATAATATCAAGGCTGTAGATACCGAATGGTTTGGCAATAATCTAGACCCTCATCCCAATTTACAATTTACAAATATAGATATTCGTGATTTAGATGCTTCCTTTTTTAATGATATTGAAGTCATCATTCATCTTGCAAATATTGCAAATGATCCAAGTGTAGAATTGAACCCAAACCTTTCTTGGGAGGTTAATGTTTTGGCCACTCAAAAATTAGCTGATAACGCAATCAGAGCAGGAGTTAAGCAATTAATATATGCTAGCTCAGGAAGTGTTTATGGCGTGAAAGATGAGCCTGATGTAACTGAAGATTTAGAGTTAGTCCCAATCTCTGTTTATAACAAAACAAAAATGGTTTCTGAAAGAGTTACTTTAAGTTATAAGGATAAGATAAAAATCCATAATATTCGTCCTGCAACTGTTTGCGGCTGGTCACCTAGAATGAGGTTAGATGTAAGTGTTAATATGTTAACTTTCCAGGCTCTCAAAAACAAAAAAATTACTGTATTTGGAGGCACTCAAGTTCGTCCAAACATACACATGCAGGATATGATAAGAGTCTATAGTCATTTTATTGAAAAAAGAGATTTTATTGATTCTGGAAACTTCAATGCTGGTTTTGAGAATATCTCAATACTAGATATTGCAGAAATGATAGTTTCTAAAATACCCGCAGAGATTGTTGTTACAGAATCTAATGACCCTCGTTCATATCGTCAAAATTCAGATAAATTACTTGCAACAGGTTATCTGCAAGAGTTTTCCGTTCAACATGCTATCGATGAAGTGATTGAAAAATACAATTCAGGAGAGCTAGAGGAGCGAGATGAATATTTCACCGTAAAGACAATGAAAGCGCTAGACCTTCATTTATAATTATCAGATTTTGATGAAAAAAAAACTATTTGAATCAATGTTAAGAATTAGGTTGGTTGAGGAATCAATAGCCGAACGATATTCTGAACAAAAAATGAGATGCCCAACTCATCTTTCAATCGGTCAAGAAGCTATATCTGTTGGGGTTTGTGCAAATCTAACTTTGCAAGATCAAGTTCTTAGCACTCATAGAGCTCATGCGCACTATCTTGCAAAGGGCGGCTGTTTGAATAGCATGATTGCGGAAATTTATGGCAAGGTTACTGGTTGCTCTAAAGGGATGGGCGGATCTATGCATCTTATTGACGCTTTAGTTGGTTTTATGGGTAGCACAGCCATTGTTGGTAATACTATTCCTGTTGCTGTTGGCTTAGCATTAGAAAAAAAACTTCATGGAAAGAAAAGTATTGCGTGCGTATTTTTTGGGGACGGAGCTACAGAAGAGGGCGCATTTTATGAATCAGTTAATTTTGCAATTCTTCATTCTTTACCTATTTTATTTATTTGCGAGAATAACCTTTACTCTGTTTACTCTGGGCTTGAGGTGAGACAACCACCCAAAAGAAAAATATATAAAATGGTACAGGCAATGGGTATTACCTCTCAGCACGGTGATGGCAATGATGTTGAGGGAGTTTACAAAACAGTAAAAAATGCAAAACAAAATATCTTAAAAGGAGGCGGACCTCAATTCTTAGAGTTTGACACATACAGATGGAGAGAGCATTGTGGTCCCAACTTTGATAATGATATTGGCTACAGAGATAAGTCTGAATTCTTGCGTTGGAAAAAGAAAGATCCTCTTAAAAAATTCTATTCCTTAAATTCTAAAAAATATGTTGATAAAAAAATAAACCTAATTAATCAAGAAATTCTTCAAGCTCATCAACTTGCAGATGAGGCAGATTTTCCATCTTTACAAGATTATAACAAGGCCTTTAAAGGAAGTTAGATGAGAAAATTAACATATGCCAATGCAATTAACGAAGCTATGACTATTGCAATGCAACAAAATAAAAATGTAATTACATTTGGGTTAGGCGTACCAGATCCCAAAGGGGTATTTGGAACAACCATAGGTCTTCAAGAGAAGTTTGGAAGAGATAGAGTCTTTGATATGCCAACTTCAGAAAATGCTATGACAGGGGTTGGTATCGGAGCCTCACTGAATGGCTTGAGGCCAGTAATGGTCCATCAAAGAGTAGATTTTTTCCTTTTAGCTCTAGATCAGCTTATCAATAATGCAGCAAAATGGAGATTTATGTTTGGAGGCCAGACGTCAGTACCAATTACAATTCGATTGGTTGTGGGGCATGGTTGGGGTCAAGGTCCAACCCATTCTCAAAATTTACACTCGATCTTTTCACATATTCCTGGTTTAAAAGTGGTTATGCCAACCTCTGCATATGATGCTAAAGGAATGCTACTTTCAAGTATTTACGATGATGATCCTGTTGTTTTCTTGGAGCACAGGTGGCTTCATAGCCTTGAAAGCAATGTTCCTGAGGGAGATTATAGGGTTCCTCTTGGTAAAGCTAAGTTAGTTCGTAAAGGGAAATCTCTAACGATTGTTTCTTTATCTTATATGTCAGTTGAATCGTTGCACGCTGTAGAAGAGTTAGAGAAAGTGGGAATTACATGCGATTTACTTGACTTGAGATCCACGGCACCTTTGGATTGGCGCAGAATAAAAAAATCTTTATTAAAAACAGGCCGGTTATTAGTTGTAGATAGCGCCTCTGAAAGTTTCTCTGTTGCAAGTGAGGTTATTGCCAAAGCATCAATTGAGTGTCATAAAAATATGAAGTCTGCTCCAGTCAGATTAGCCCTCAAGGATGCTCCGGCACCAACAAGTTTCGGACTAACTAAAAAATATTATATAAGTAGCAATGAGATTTTTGATGCTGCGCTTGCTATTCTTAATAAGCCTAAAATCAACAGTCAAAAACTTTTTAAAAACGATTATCCCCATGATGTTCCAGGAGATTGGTTTAAGGGGCCTTTCTAATCAATGGTATATCATTATGGCAATTTAAATGAGTAAATCTCAAAATATCATAATCTCTATTTCAAGCGATATAGGTTTCTCGCTTGCAAAGAAGTGGTTAAAATCTGGAAAATCTGTAACTGGAACCTATAGAACCAAATCATCATTGTGTGATGAGCTTGAAGCAATGGGTGCAAATCTGTTCCATTGTGATTTAGAAGATAAGAGTTCTGTACATAACGCTATAAATCTAATTAATAATTTTAATTCATGGGAAACTCTTACCCTAGCAGCCGGTCATCAAGAACCTGTTGGCAAGTTTTTAGATTGTAACTTTGAGAATTGGGAGCAATCGATAATGGTAAATTTTACTCGCCAGCTTAATATTATGCACGGTTTGATGCCAAACAAATCTCCAGCGAAATCCTCAGTCTTATTTTTTGCAGGAGGTGGAACCAACAATGCAACAATTGCTTATTCAGCCTACACCATTTCTAAAATTGCTTTGATTAAAATGGTTGAATTACTTGATGCTGAAATTCTTGATACAACTTTTTCTATATTGGGGCCTGGATGGGTAAAGACTAAAATTCATGAATCAACTCTTAAAGCTGCTAATGCAGCAGGTAAGAATTATGAGAAAACTATTCAGATGTTAGAAAACAATGGATCAGAATGCTATCCAATGGATAAAGTTATTAATTGCTGTGATTGGTTATTATCATCGCCGAGAGAGTTAGTGGGCGGAAGAAATTTTAGTGCCGTTCATGACCCATGGGAAAGTGATAAAATAAATTTCATTCTAGATGATACAAATATTTTTAAGCTTAGAAGGTTTGGAAATGATTTTTTTAAAATCCAATAATGATAAATAATAAACCTCTAAAAAAAGTCTCGGATATTGTTGCTGAAATTCTTGTAGAAGAGAAAGTTACTCATGTTTTTGCAATTTCAGGTGGGGCGAGCCTTCACCTCATTCACTCCCTGGCAGACAACTCAAATATTCAATACATTTGCAATCACAATGAGCAAGCCTCAGCAATGGCGGCAGATGGATATTCAAGAGTTTCTGGTGGAACAGGCGTTGCTATTACAACTAGTGGCCCAGGGGCAACTAACCTTATTACAGGAATATGTTGTAGCTACTATGATTCTGTGCCTTCATTATTTATAACAGGCCAAGTCAGTACAATGAGAATGAAAGGAGAAACGGGCGTTAGGCAAATTGGATTTCAAGAGACACCGATTGTTGAGGTTGTCGAGCCAATAACTAAATATGCCTATACCATTAAAGATCCGAGTGAAATTAAATATCAAATTCAAAAAGCTTTATTTATTGCAAAAACGGGTAGACCGGGTCCAGTTTTAATTGATATTCCTGATGACTTGCAAAGAGAGCTTGTTAATCCTATTGAGCTTGAAAGCTATGAAGTACCTCAGGAAGAAATTAAGTCTGAACTTGATATTGCAATGAAAGAAATTATTGATCAAATTAAAATCGCCAAGAGACCAATCTTGATTGCTGGATGGGGAATTCATCTCAGCAAAACCAAATATGAATTTATCCAATTTGCGGAGAATCTAAATATACCTATTGCGCTTACATGGGGCGCGGCAGATTTGATCCCATTTGATCACGAGCTTTACGTAGGAACATTTGGAACTCATGGAACAAGACATGCAAATTTTGCGGTACAAAATGCTGATCTAATTTTATCATTAGGCTCACGGCTGGATACTAAATCAACTGGTAGTCCTGTAAATACCTTTGCAAGAGATGCATATAAGATAATGATTGATATAGATATTAACGAGCTTAATAAATTTCAGCACTTTGATTTAAAATTTGATCAATTGATTCAATGCGACCTGAAGCATTTTTTTTCAGATACAAAAAACTATGTCTTTTCAAGATCTGATGATAAAAATTTGAAGTGGTCTCAACAAATCAATGAATGGAAAAAAACTTTTTATTCATTTGATGACACAAAAAATATTTCTACTACTCAGGTTAATCCTTATAACTTTGTAGAAAGTATTTCTAAGCACATAGAAGAAAATACCAAAATATTTATTGATACTGGCTGTTCAATTGCTTGGTTTATGCAATCTTTAAAAGTAAGGGAATCTACTAGAGTATTTCATGACTTTAATAATACCGCTATGGGCTGGGCTTTGCCTGCAGCAATAGGAGGTTATTATGCAAATCTAACAAATAATTCCCCAATAATAGCTGTGATTGGGGATGGTAGTTTTATGATGACATCATATGAACTAGCAACCTTGATGCATAACAAAATACCAATAAAAATTTTTATCATGAATAATCAAGGATACAGCATGATTCAACAAACGCAGGATCAGTGGTTAGAATCAAATTATCATGCGTCTTCTGCTCAAGGCGGCCTGTCGTTTCCGGATTATCAGAAGCTTGCAGAAACATACAAACTTAATTACTTTGAAATAAAAAACGATGATGATTTTTCTATAATCAAAGAAATAATGGATTGTAATGACGCACTAATATGTAATGTATGTATCGATAATGATTTTCGTGTCTCCCCACAGGTAAAATTTGGTAAGCCAAATGAAGATATGGGTCCATTGCTTCCAAGAGAAATATTTAAAGAAAGCATGATTATCAAGCCAATAGAATAAAATTAAGATAAAATTGCACCCAGTTAAAAAATACAGCAAATAAATATTTATGAACACCTCAATTCTTATTGACTCATTAATTAAAAACCATAGCATGCATTCTCGTGAAAGTAATTTTTATAAAGAACATGAAGAAAGTTTACGTCAAATGCTTGAAATGAGCGATTTCAATGATGGAAAATCTGGTAAAGATTCTATTATGCCATTTGGAAATCTTGATTTTCCATACAGGGAAATGGGGGCTATAAACACGATACATCTTTTTGGCTTAGATGAGCTAATTATATTTTCTTATTATTGGGCAAATAAATCTCGTTATAAGAAAGTTGCTGACCTTGGTGCAAATATTGGTCTTCATTCTATGATTATGGATAGATGTGGGTATTCAATTAATTCTTATGAGCCCGATCCAATGCACATAAAGATTTTCAATGAAAACGTAAAGAATAATAATTGTTCAAATATTTCCATCAATCAAAAAGCAATTTCAGATCAAACTGGAACTATGGACTTTATTAGGGTTCTCGGAAATACAACCGGGAGTCATCTTGCTGGTGCAAAAGAGGATCCTTATGGGGAGCTAGAAACTTTCTCAGTAGAAACAGTGAGTATAAATGAAGTGCTATTAAATAATGATTTTGTAAAGATGGATATCGAGGGCCAAGAGGCTATTGCTATTTTATCTACTAATTCAGATACTTGGTCAAATGTTGAAATGATATTAGAAGTTGGTACAAGCAAAAATGCAGAAACTATATTTAATTATCTTAATCAAATAAATGTGAATATGTTTTCTCAAAAGATTGGTTGGAGCAAAGTCTCCTCGATTTCAGATATGCCAATCAGTTATAAAGAAGGATCACTATTTTTAACAAAAGCAGATTTAATGAAATGGTAAATAAAATTTTTTTGTAGATGCATAGAGAAATCAATTTATTAGAATTTTATCCTCAATCCAAAAGACCTATTGATGATAGGGGTAATTTAGTTACAGAGCATGATCGAGCGATAGCTCGGAAATTTGATGTTGAATACTTTGATGGTGATAGGCTCACTGGCTATGGGGGCTATAATTACAACCCAAGATTTTGGACTGAAACTGTTGCTTATCTTAAAGATTTTTATGATTTAAATAATAATTCAAAAGTACTAGATATTGGCTGTGCAAAAGGATACATGATGCATGACCTTTCATTGTTAATCCCTGATGCTGAAATCAAAGGAATAGATGTTTCAAAATATGCCAAAGATCATGCTATAGATTCTATGAAAGACAATATAATTGTTTCAAACGCTAATAATATACCGTTTCCAGATAATTACTTTGATTTGGTAATAGCAATTAATACATTGCATAACTTACCTTTAATTGACTGCAAGCAAGCATTTCGCGAAATAAATAGAGTAACTAAAAAAGATTCTTTTGTAATGAATGATGCATGGCGAGATGAAAAGGGAAAAGATGCGATGTTGAAATGGAATCTTACTGCCTTAACTTATATGAGTTGCAATGAATGGAAGGAGCTCTTTGATGCTGTAGAGTACAAAGGAGATTATTACTGGTTTTTCGCTGCGTGATTTATGGCAAAGAGTCATCAGTATAATATCAAAGCAGCAGTACTTTCATCTCTTAATAAGCCTCTAGAAATAAAAGAACTAATTTCTGAGCCCCTTCAATCCGGACAAGTATTGGTTAAGGTGCTTTTTAGTGGTGTATGCCGAAGTCAATTAATGGAAATCCAAGGAAAAAGAGGGGAGGACAAGTGGTTACCTCATCTTCTAGGGCATGAAGGTTCTGGGATTGTTGAGGAGATCGGACCAAATGTTACTAAAGTAAAGCCAGGGGATCACGTCATATTATCTTGGATTAAAAGCATTGGCATCGAAGCTGTTGGTGCAAAGTATATATATAAAAATAAGATTATAAACTCGGGCCCTGTAACTACTTTTAGCAATTTTTCAGTAGTATCTGAAAATCGATTAGTAAAAAAACCTGATGAAATTCCTTTTGATACTGCCATTCTTCTTGGGTGCGCTCTGCCAACAGGCGGAGGGATGGTTCATAATGAATTAGATATTTCTAAAAACTCTTTTGTTGCAGTTCTAGGTCTTGGAGGGATAGGATTGTCTGCTATTCTTATGCTGATATCTAAAAAAGTAAAGAATATTATTGCGATAGATGTTTCTGACGAAAAGCTAAAAAAAGTTCAAGAATGGGGCGTTAAAAATACTTTTAACGCAAATAATAAAGACTTAGACACTCAAATTAATAAATTAACAAACGGTGGATTGGATTTTTGTATTGAGTCTGCTGGTAAAATTAGCACCATAGAGCTTGGATTTGCATTGCTGAAAAGTGATGGAGGGCACTTGCTCTTTGCTTCACATCCTCCGGAGGACGAAAAAATTTCTTTATCTCCACATGAGTTGATTAGCGGAAAAAAAATTTCTGGCTCGTGGGGCGGAGGCACCAAGCCTGATCAAGATTTTCCAATATTCTCTAAAATTCTCATGTCAAATGAGAGGCTATTAAATTCCTTGATTACCAAAAGATATACCTTAGATGATATTAATCAAGCCATAGATGATTTGTCTAATGGATTAGTATTTAGACCCTTGATTGAAATGAATCATTAAGAGATCATGTATTGATGACAAAAACTATATTTATTTCAGGAAACTTCAATATCTTACATCCTGGCCATTTAAGACTTTTGAGATTTGCTCGAGAGCTAGGAGAGGAACTCATTGTTGCAGTCCATTCTGACAGACTTGGTGGTGAAGCCATTCATGTCCCGGAAGATATGCGCTTAGAGGGTTTGCAGTCAAATATATGGGTAACAAAGGCATTCATAATTGATGCTCCAGTCACAGAAACAATTAAACAAATCAAGCCAGATATTGTTGTAAAGGGCAAAGAGCATGAAAATCAACATAATGAAGAGTTAACCGCTGTTCAAGACTACGGAGGTAAACTAATTTTTAGTTCAGGAGAGGTAATCTTTTCTTCCATGGATCTATTAAGAAAAGATCTTAAAAGTAATAAACATAAGGTAATAAATTTCCCAAATAACTTTTTATCACGACATAACTTTAATAAATCTGATCTTAATTCTATAGTGCAAAATTTCTCCTCTTTAAAAGTTTGTGTTGTAGGAGACTTGATTGTTGATGAATATATTTCATGTGATCCATTGGGACTGTCAAAGGAAGATCCAACAATTGTTGTAACTCCAATAGATCATCAAAAATTTGTTGGAGGGGCTGGAATAGTAGCAGCTCATGCAGCAGGTCTTGGTGCAAAAGTAAAATTAATCTCGGTTGGAGGAAATGATGATGCGCTTCAATTCTCACAAAAATCATTAGAATCTTTTTCGGTAGAAGCCAAGATTTTAATCGATGAGAGCAGGCCCACTACCCTAAAGCAAAGATACAGAGCAGAGGGAAAAACATTGCTTAGGGTCAGTCATCTTCATCAAGGCAGCATCAGCCAATCCTTTCAAGAGTCATTTCTTGATTGTGCAACCAAAGCCATAAAAGAATCTGACGTGCTAATTTTTTCTGATTTTAATTATGGATGCTTGCCTCAACAATTAGTGAATGGGCTTATCAAAATTGCAAAAGACAATGGGGTAATTACTGCTGCAGACAGCCAATCATCCTCTCAAATTGGAGATATAGGTCGATATCAAAATATGGATTTCCTTTTTCCAACAGAACATGAGGCAAGAATTAGCCTTCGCAATCATGATGATGGGATTGTAGTTCTTTCTCAGAAACTAGCCAAGATATCGAAAGCAAAAAATATTATATTGAAACTTGGATCTGAGGGTGCTTTGCTTCATTTGGATGATGGCACTGGTGTAAACAAAACTGATAGACTAGCTCCATTAAACCTCTCACCAATAGATGTTGCTGGAGCAGGAGATTCGATGCTAATCTCAACCATGATGAGCATTGTTGCTGGAGGAAATGTTTGGCAAGCAGCCTGTATTGGAGGAGTGGCTTCCGCTTTACAAATTAGCAGAATAGGAAATATCCCCTTGCAAAAAAATGAATTACTAGATTGTCTTAAGTAATTAAAATGTTCATCTCGATTAAAAGATTATTTTCAGTAATTATTTACCTCCCCATTGCGCTAATTTTTAAAATCTTTTCGATCAGGATACCCTATTTTTTTACTGAAAGAATTGGGCACTTAGTTGTAGACCCAGATTCTTTTCTAAAACAACACTATATGCTTAATAAAACATACCCATCTTGTGTGATGTTAGCGCCGCCTGATTTGGTAGCTAATTCAAGGCTTATTGAATATTGGAAAAAATATTTTTTTGTTATAGAAAACCGATTTTTATGCAGATTACTTCTGCCATTATGTTTTCATCCGCTACTCAAATTAGAGGAAAAATACGCAGCTACAATCAATGCTTCTTCTAGCATATATAAAATTAGCACTGAATGGGGAGAACAAAAACCACTACTGAAGATCTCAGATCGTGATTCAGCAATTGGTTTTGAAACTTTAGGTAAAATGGGTCTTAGCAAAGAAGATTGGTTTGTCTGTATACATGCTAGAGAGGGCGGGTACTCTCAATCAGATGAGCACCTTCATAGTTTCAGAAATACTCCAATAGAGGATTTTTTACCAGCAATAAAATTTATTACCTCTCAAGGTGGAAAATGCATTCGCATGGGAGATTTGAGTATGAAGCCTGCACCCGAATATACTGGCTTAATTGATTATGCTAAGAGTTCATTCAAATCAGAATTAATGGATCTATTTTTATGTAGCAAATGCTTATTTTTTCTAGGATCAAATTCCGGTATTTTCGAGCTCTCTTCTTTATTTGGCAGACCGGTAGCAATTGTAAATATGGCGCCCATGAGTGTACTTCCGAGAGGGTTGTCTGATCTTAGCCTTCCTATGCTGCATGCAGACTCTAAAACGGGTGAATTGATTTCATTCTCTCAAATTATGGAAAAAGAAACTTCAAATTTCCGTACCTCAGAAGAATTTATAAAAGCTGGAATAACTTTAGTACCAAATAAACCTGAAGAAATTCTAGAGCTTGCTGCTGAACAACTTCAAAGAGCTAAATATCCATATTCTTTAGAGGAATCTGAAGAAATTTTACAATACAAATATAAAGCTTTATTTAAAGATGGTCATTATGCTTGGGGAGCATCTTCTAAAATAGGAAATAAATTTCTAAAGCGTTATTCACAACTGCTTTCGTAGTGGCTGGGAACTACTGTAATAATTTATGAAAAAACCAAAAATTCTTGTAACTGGCTCAACTGGATTTGTTGGACAGCAGGTCATAAAAGCATTGAGTTTACTAGATGTGGATTTATCTATTGTAGTTCGCCCAGAAAAAGCTAGTTTTTTTGCAAAGAATGTTTCAGTGAAGTCGACAATAATTTCCAGTGACATATTTACTGAATCATCTGTATGGTGGAAAAAGCAATGTTTAGATGTGGATATTTTTATTCATTTGGCTTGGTATGCTGAGCCAGGGAAATACCTAGATTCTAGAAAAAATGAATTATGTTTTTCTGGTACTAAAGAGATTGCAAAAGGAGCAGCTGAGGCTGGTATAAAAAGATTTATTGGTATCGGAACTTGTTTTGAGTATAAATTTTCAGAATCACCTTTAGATATTTCATCTCCATTAGACCCGCAAACTCTTTATGCAAAAATGAAAGTTAAAACTTTTCAATATCTTTCATCTTATTTCCAGGAATGTAATGTTAACTTTTTATGGTGTAGGCTTTTTTACCTCTTTGGTGAGAATGAAGATAAGAGAAGGTTAGTTCCAGTAATTCGTAAGAATCTTGTTGAGGGCAAGACCGTTGAATTAACTAGTGGAGAAAAAGTAAAAGACTATATGAATATTGAGGAGGCTGGCAAAATCATTGCCAATCTTGCTGTTAATAAGCACACAGGGGCTTATAATGTATGCTCAGGAGAGGGTATAACTATTAGAGCTCTAGCTGAAAAAATAGCAGATGAATATATTAATGGCAGAACTCTCTTGAAATTTGGGCAAATTGAAAGAAAGTCTTATGATCCGCCATTTATAGTTGGCGTAAAGACAGATAAAAATTTTTAAATTTAATTAGTAGGAGAAAAAAATGACTGACTTTGAAAAAGAGGTTGCCTCAAGACTTAATAATGTCCCTAGTGAAAAGGCTATGGTCGAATCTGCAGCTTCATTTGTTTTGCACTCAACTCCACCAAAATACTCCTATAATTTTTCTTGGTTGGGGAGGCCTATTATTCAATATCCTCAAGATATGGTAGCCATGCAAGAAATCATATGGAAAGTAAAGCCAGATTTAATTATTGAAACTGGAATTGCGCACGGAGGTTCATTAATTCTTAGTGCTTCTATGTTAGCGCAACTAGATCTTGAAGATGCAATTAAGGCTGGATTAGAAATTGATCCAGCTAAATCTAAAAGAAAGGTACTAGCAGTAGATATAGACATTAGGTCTCATAATAAAGCAGCAATTGAGGCACATTATTTGTCGTCAAGAATTCAAATGATTCAAGGCTCAAGTATTGATCTTGATATTGCTAAACAGGTATCAGATATTGCAACCAATTTCTCAAAAGTTTTAGTATTTTTAGATAGTAATCATACGCATGACCATGTTTTATCAGAACTAGAGCTATATGCACCCTTAACAAGCGTTGGAAGCTATTGTGTTGTTTTTGATACTTTAATTGAGGATATGCCAGAGGATATGTATCCTGACAGAGATTGGGGGCCTGGTAATAATCCAAAAACAGCTGTCTGGGAGTATTTAAAGGATCACTCAGAATTTCATGTAGATCAATCTATAGAAAATAAAATTCTTATTTCTGTAGCTCCTGAAGGATATTTGTTTAGGTCCAGGTAACCATTTGTCTTAGCTATGATTTCAAAATGTAGGTTACTTGAAATAGAATCTTATGATGATGAAAGAGGCGGACTTTCAGTGCTAGAGGAAGATGGGTTAGTGCCATTTCCTATAAAGAGACTCTATTATTTGTACCATACCAAGGTAAATCAAGTGCGTGGTGTTCATGCGCATAAAAAACTGGAACAAGTAATTATTGCATTTGCTGGAAAATTTAAAATAATTCTTGATGATGGGCAAGAAAGAAAAATATTTATTTTGGATCAGCCTAACTTAGGTCTTTATGTTGCTCCTGGCATATGGAGAGAAGTTTATCCGCTAGAAGAAAATGGTGTTTGTGCAGTTCTTGCTTCTAGGAAATATGAGGAGGATGACTACATTCATGATTATGATGATTTTCTAATGTATTTAAAGGATTTATGAAAGTTCCATTTTTATCTTTAAATGAGTCTTATAATAGTCACTCAGATGAAATCAATAAGGCTATTGAGGGTGTCTTACAATCTGGAAGATATATTGGCGGACCGATCCTTAAGAGTTTTGAAGAAAAATTTTCTTTATATACACAAGCAGAATACTGCGTTGGTCTAGCAAATGGATTAGATGCCCTTGAGATATCATTAAAGTGCTTAGGCATTTCTCATGGAGATGAGGTAATAGTTCCATCGAATACTTTTATCGCGACTTGGCTTGCAGTTAGCAATGTTGGCGCAACCCCTATACCTGTAGAGCCAAATATTAAAAATTATTCAATAGATGCAAATAAGATAGATCAGGTAATTACTTCAAAAACAAAGGCAATAATTCCGGTTCATTTGTATGGTCAGCCAGCTGATATGAATGAAATTTTAAAAATTGCAAAAAAGCATAACCTATACATTATTGAAGATGCCGCCCAAGCTCATGGAGCAATTTATAAAGGAAAAAAAATAGGTTCTCATGGAGATATAGTTACGTGGAGCTTTTATCCAGGCAAAAACTTAGGAGCTTTTGGAGACGCTGGAGCCATAACAACGAATAATAAATCTATTGCAGAGGAAATAAGAGCAATTGGAAATTATGGCTCAAAAGAAAAATATGTGAATATTTTGATGGGTGTTAATAGCAGATTAGATCCAATCCAAGCAGCAATTCTTGATGTAAAATTAACTTATCTTGATTCTTGGAATGAAAAAAGAAAATCAATAGCAAAAAAATATCTTGAGGAAATAAATTTATCTAATCTGATTCTTCCCTATGGTGTTGATTTACAAAATGCTGCATGGCATTTGTTTCCTGTTAGGCATGTCCAAAGGGATAAACTCATGTCATTCTTAGAAAGCAAAGGCATCCAAACTTTAATACACTATCCAATTCCTCCTCACAAACAAGAAATTTATCAAAAGCAATATTCTAAGTATGTCTTACCTATTTGCGAGAAAATGGCAGAGGAATTGGTAAGTCTTCCTATTGAACCTAATATGACAGATGAGCAGGTTGAATATGTTATTGAACAAGTAAATAATTTTTCATGATTCTCCCTTTTTTTAGTATTGTTTTGCCTACTAAAGATAGACCTTCTCTTCTTAAACCTCTAATTGAAAGTGTCTTAGCTCAAGATTTTGAAGATTTTGAATTAATAATTTATGACAATAGTGATAGCAATAAAATACAAGAATTGTTAAAAAAATTTCAAGATGATCGTATCAAGAAAATCAGAACTGGTGGGCTTAATATGGCTGATAATTGGGATCAGGCAATATCTTTAGCATCTGGAAAATATATGTTGTTATTTTCAGATAAAATACTTTTAAAAAAAGGGGCCCTTAATTTTCTTGCTACATATCTTGAAAGATCAAGAGCAGAATGTGTTACTTGGGGAATAGACATATGCTGTGATTCTGAGATGGTATTTTTTGAAGATAAGCTTAATACCGATGCTTATCTTATTTCATCAAGAGAACTGATAAAAAAAATCCTGCTGAGTGATTATGCTTCATATGATCATGCACCCTTTCACTGCAATTCATGTATTTCAGTTGACTTGCTTGAAAAGATTAGATCTAAATATGGAAGAATATCTCATCAACTAAATCCAGATTACACTCTCTCATATCAAGTAACACTTCTTCTGAAAGATATTCATCGATTAAATAAATCTTTGGTTATTCTAAGGCAGCATGATCTTGAGACAGGATATGGTAACGGTTTTAGCTTTGTTAAAAAGACAGAGGCAGCAGAAAAATTTATGGAGGACAACAAAGATTGGGTTAATAGAGTTGGTGAGAGAAGGGAGATACCAATAAATGGAAATAAGTTTATTATCGATATCATGCTGAAAGATTTATATGAGATGCTTGAGATTCATAATGTAGATGCTAAAAACTTTGTAGACCTTGATGTTAGATTGATTAGTTACTATTGCAGAACTCTTGATGAAATTTACTGGAGGAGTAGCATGGGCGTTGATATGAAAAATGAAAAATTATGTTGGGATCAAGCCTTATTAGAAGAAAATAAATCTATCTACGCAGCAGTTTATCAATATAAAAAAGAACAACAGTTTAAGAAAATTAGAATGCAAGTGACTTCCCTTGTAAAATCAATACCAATTATCTCTCGTGCTTTAGTAGCACTAAGAAATTATATAAAAGTTCGTAAGGGTATGAGATATACATCGTTGCAATCACTATTAGATCAGACAAAGATTTAGATTGTAAAATTAAATAGAAATGAAAATTATCTATGTTATTGAGAGTCTGTCCAGGAAAGGCGGGGCAGAAAATGCTCTGGTAAATCTGTGTATTGAATTAGTTAAAATGGGTCATGAGCCTTCAATTGTTCACTTATGGAGCCCAAATGACTTTCATTCAGAGCTAGATGCTTGCAATATTCAGACTTATTCACTGGATTTAAGCTCACGCTGGAATCTCCTCCAGGGAATAATCAGGTTTCAACGGATCCTTCAACGCTCTGATGCAAAAATAATCAATGCTTTGAACTTTTTTCCTATGATGTATGTAGCTTTATCAAAAATGTTCTCTAACAAGAAAAAAAGAATTGTCACATATCATAATATGGGTTATGAGGTCTATCCAGCATCAAATCCAATCAAAATAATTAGAAAATACATAGATATTTTGCTTAATAAGTTATTTTTTGATGGATTCCTAGGAGTAAGTAATGCAGTATCTTTGTCATATGAGAAACATCTTCGAATAAAGAAAATAGACACAATTGAAAATATTATTCCGATCGATTCAATTATTGCAAACATTAACCCTACTATGCATTTGCCAAATGAAGAGGGATTTTTCAAAATTATTATGGCAGGGAGATTAGTTCATGAAAAAGGCTATCAATATATGCTGGAAGCATTAAAGATATTAAAGACTTCAAACCTCAAGTTTCATTTAAAGATTTTTGGTGATGGCGTTCTGAGGTCTTATCTTTTAGAGGAAATCAAACAAAAAGATCTTGCAAAGGAAATTACAATTTCTCCAACAGTCAACCATAACAATCTATTCAGGGAAATCTATCGTGCAGATATCTTTGTAATGTCCTCAGTATCAGAGGGCTTCCCAATGGCTCCAGCTGAAGCAATGGTTCTCGGAGTGCCAGTAATTGCTACCAGCGTTGGCGGCATTCCTGAATTAATAGAGGATGGTGTTTCAGGGGTTTTGGTGCCACCAAAAAATGCTAAGATGCTTGCAGAAGCAATTAAAACAGTGCTTCTTGATAAAAATTTAAGAGATTCATTGTCTGTTAATGGTCAAAAAAGAATTAATGAGAATTTCAGCCCAAAAATTATTTGTCAAAAATTATTGGACTATTACAAAGAAGTTTTAGAGAGTTAAAAATGAGCAAAGCTTTCATGTCGGTAACTATAGATACAGAATGTGATAAATCACTGGACTGGTCAAATTCAGACCCATTAAGTTTTCACTCTGTTACTCACGGAATACCAAATATTCTTCAACCTTTATTTAAGACTTTCTCTATTAAGCCAACCTATTTTCTTTCTCCTGAAGTAATTGATAATTCTGAGTGTGTTCAAACTTTATTAAAAATTCGAGAACACTGTGAGCTAGGCACACATCTTCACGCAGATTATATTGAGCCTAAAAAATCCTACACAAATTTTGATGGAAAAGAAACGCACGCCTTTCAAACAGATTACTCTCCTGAGATTGAATTTTTAAAATTAAAGAATCTGACAGACAGTTTTTACAATGCTTTCAATTTTTCTCCCAAGGTCTTCAGGTCGGGCAGATATGCTGCAAACAAACATACAATCAAATCTTTGAATGAGCTAGGGTATAAGGTCGATTCTAGCTTTACGCCTCATTTGAAATGGTTAAGCCCTTTAAATAGAACCATCAATCATGAAAATTCTCCAGAGCAACCATACTTTTGTCATCACGAAAATATTTACAAAGAATCAGATAGCTCTTTGTTAGAAATCCCAATTACTATAGTAAAATCAAGAAAATTTATTTTCTTTAAAAAACACCTTTGGCTTCGGCCTAAGTTTTCTTCTCTATCTGAGGTAAAAAGAATATTTAAGTATGTAAAATCTCAATATTCTCACAATGATGTCATTGTTTTTAATATGATGTTTCACTCTCAAGAAGTTATTCCAAATGCTAGTCCTTACACAAGATCAGATGCAGAGGTTGAGAGTTACATGTCGTATTTAGAAAAGGTATTTGAAATAGCCGTGAAAGAAAGAATCAATTTTTTAACTTTAGAACAAATATACGATGTTTTTAAAAAAAACGACCATTTAAAATGATTGCTTGGCTTAAGATAAAAACATTAATGAGGCTCAAATATTTATGGCACTTGTTACTTTTTAAAATCTATAAGTTTGATTCTTGGCACATAAGCTCAATAGAATCAAGAGGTTATTGTATAGATGTTGTTAACTATATAAATAGTAAAGTTAATGCTCAGGATTGTGTTATTGAAATTGGATGCGGTCTTGGAGAAACAATAAATAAGATTCAAAGTAATAATGCAATTGGGTATGATCATTCTAAAGAGGTAATATCTGCCGCACAAATTTACCATTTTCTTTCAAAAAAAAAATTTCAAATCGGTTCTTTTGATGACCTGAAGAATAAAAATATTAGATATCTGATTGCATTAAATTTTCTTCATGATTTTGATGAAAATATAGTGTCTTCTTGGCTTAAAAAAATCATCGATTCAAATTCAATAAACTTTTTAGTTGTAGATGAAATTGCAGATCCTGCATATCAAAATAATCATAATTTCAAAAATATTCTTCCTAAAGAATTTGTACTTGAAGACCTTATTGGCAAAGAATATAGATATAATCGCTCAGTAAAGGTTTTTAAGAACTTAAAAGCATAAATAAACTTGCCTAGCCTACTAGTTTATTTGTAGATAATAAAAAATAGAGTATTGATGGAATCAAATTATAAATTTACTATTTTTACAGCATGTTTTAATAGTGAGCCATTTATAAAAAGGCTTTATGAAAGTCTAAGAGCTCAATCATTTACTGATTTTGAATGGCTGATTATTGATGATTGCTCTCAAGACTCTACTAGAGATATTTTAGCTACAATTGAAGCTGATGCTAAATTTGATGTAAGGATTTTTTATAATGATGAAAATCAAATGATTGCTTCTTGCTGCAACTTTGCAGTAGAAAATGCATTAGGGCAATTTTTCCTATTTTTAGATCATGATGACGAGCTTTTACCAAATGCATTAGAAAGATTTAACGATATTTGGAATAATATACCTTCTTCCAAAAAACCTTTTCTTGCAGGGATGATGTCAAACTGCCAAGATCAGTTTGGCAATTATGTTGATGACGAATTACCAAATAGTCCAATTATCACCGATTTTTATTCTCTTTATTACGATCTAGGCATAAAAGGAGAAAAATTTTTCTGTTATTTAACAAGCATTATGAAAGAGCATAATTTTTCAACTGTGGATAGATATGTTCCTGAAAATGTAGTTCTTTTAAATATCTCTGATCATTACAATACTTATTTTTTTAATGAGAACTTAAGGATCTATCATATAAAACAGCATAATCATGAGAGCTTGGCAGATAAGCTTGCTGATGGTTGGAAGATCACTTTTCCAAAGGGGATGAGGCATGCAAAGTTAGAGGATATAAATAGAAGGGCGCATAGAATGATTTTTAAGCCCATTCTTTTCTTCAAAACATTGGTTAACTACATAAGATTTGGAATACATGGTGAAATACATTTTTTTCAAGCAGTTCAAGATATTAAAAATATATTCAATAAACTTCTTGTTATTCTGCTATCGCCCATTGCCATTATTTTATATTTTCAAGATAGAAGTAAGTTAAAATAGCTCCTATGAATTTAAGCAATGAACTAACCTCTGAATCAGACTGGGATAGAAATTGGAAAGACTTTCAACCCACTGAAATCAATGAGAATGATAAGATTCTTGGAAGAAATGGAGCTTTTTTAAAGACGCTTGATCAAAGATTCCAAATCCCAAATCATGCATCTTTTCTTGAGCTTGGCGGAGCCTGTTCAGCCTATCTTTGTTCATTGGCAAAATTTAAAAAAGCTAAAGCTAGTGTAATTGATTACAGTAATGTCGGTCTGAGTAAAACAGGCGCTTTATTTGAATTGAATAGCTGCACTGTCGATGTTCATCAGGGAGATATTTTTAATTATAGTTTTAAAGAGCAAAAATTTAATTTTATTATTCATTGGGGCCTTATTGAGCACTTTAAAAATCCAATAGAAATTTTTTCTTTATCAGCAAACTTGCTTACAGAATCTGGCGCCACAATATTTACTATGCCTAATATGGAAGCGCTGGGTGTTGGCTTATGGAAAAAGTATGATTCAAAGGATTATGACACCCACATTTTCCATTCTGATGAATTTATCCATCAGCTCGCTAAGGAATCAGGATTTTCAGTGCACTCAATATTTTATTGGGGACCCCCAATATTTTTTAATGCAGGTTATTGGCTTCAAGGAAGGAGTATTCTTAGGCCAATTATTAACTTTTTTGTAAGATGCTTGAGCGCTGTAAATAATATTTTTCCTATATTTCATATAGGCCATCGGAAAATATCTGCACATCGAGCCTTTATACTCGTTAAAAATTAATATTTAGATACTGATGTATTTTAAATAAATGCCGCACATAAAAAAAATGAATATCTTATACATCACTTATGATGGTTTGCTTGAGCCGTTAGGCCAATCTCAAGTCTTGGCTTATCAAGAGAAGCTTTCTGAGCAATTTAATATAGTTTTATTTAGCTATGAAAAACCATCAGATTTAAAGAAAAGTGATTTATTTTTACAAATTAAAGAAAGAATTTCTCAATCTTCCATTAAATGGATTTTTCGTAGATATCATAAATCACCAAGCTTAATTTCTACATTTTATGATCTTGCTATTGGTATTATTCATTGCTCCTATCTTATATGGCGGCATGATATAAAAGTTATCCATGCTAGGAGTTATCCACCTGCATTAATTGCAGTAGTGCTAAAAAAAATATTCGGTATTAAGTTTATCTTTGATATGAGAGGTTTTTGGGCTGATGAAAGGCTAGATGGCGGCATATGGAAAAAGGATAGCGCTATTTTTAAAGTAACGAAAAAACTCGAGAAATCATTTCTCATAAATGCAGATCATATTGTTTCTCTTACATACGCAGCTGTAAATGAGATTAAAAAATTTCCATATATAAAAAAAGACACCCTTCCAATTTCAGTAATCTCTACTTGTGTAGATTTAGATACTTTTGCTCCAAGGTCTAAAGACGCATCGAGTGAAAATTTCGTTTTAGGTTATCTTGGAACAGTGGGGACATGGTATCTTTTTGAGGAAACAGTTCGTGCATTTAAGATGCTGTTAATTGAAAGACCAAATTCAAAAATTTTAATAGTTAATAGGGATGAGCATGTTTTTATTTTGCATACTTTAAAAAAGTTCAATGTGTCATTGGATTCAGTTGAATTGATTTCTGCCAATCACGTCGATGTTCCAAGTTTAATTAAAAGAATGCACGCAACTGTATTTTTTCTAAAACCACTCTTTTCAAAACAAGCTGCTGCACCTACAAAGCTTGGAGAATTTTTAGCTTCAGGAGTGCCTGCGCTCATAAATGATGGGGTTGGAGATATGGCATATATAATTAAAGAAAATCAGACAGGCATTGCAATTAAAAATTTTAACGATATCACAATTAAAAATGGTTTAATTGACTTAATAGCTTTAGCCGAACAGGAAGATATAATTAACAGATGCAGGAAGACTGCAGAGAAAAATTTTGCTCTTAATGAAGGCATTGAGAGTTATGCAAAAATTTACAATCATTTAGTTGCGCAATAAACATGAAAAAAAATTTAGATAGATCTACGGTTGATAGTTTTGGAGATGAATGGGGTAGATTTGATCAATCAGATCTTCCCGAAGATGAAGCTCAGAAAATTTTTGATCAATATTTTCAAATATTTCCATTTAAATCTTTACCTGATGATGCCGTAGGTTTTGATTTGGGGTGTGGGTCGGGACGGTGGGCAAAAATTATTAGCAATAGAGTTGGGCATTTGCATTGCATTGATCCCTCTGATGCATTAGAGGTTGCAAAAGAATCTTTGGCAGGTATTAAAAATATTACTTTTCATAAAAAATCTGTAGATGAGTTCTCATTGCCAGCAAACACTCAAGATTTTGGCTATTCCCTCGGTGTGCTTCATCATGTTCCAGATACCGGTGCTGCGATTAAGGAATGCTCAGCAATGCTAAAAACAGGAGCCCCTTTCCTGATGTATTTATATTATGCCTTAGAAAATCAATCATCCTTTTATCGGTTTCTTTGGAGATGCTCAGATATACTAAGAAGAATTATTTGCAAGCTACCATCTGGGGTTAAGCACCTAGTTACAGACATAATAGCTATTTTAATATATTTTCCTTTATCTAAAATCTCTCTAGTGCTAGAGAAATGCAAAATGAATATTTCTGGCTTCCCTTTAAGTTTTTACAGAAATTGCTCTTTTTATACAATGAGAACTGATGCAAGGGATCGCTTTGGCACTCCATTAGAGCAAAGATTCACCAAAAATGAGATTGAAGAACTCATGCTGGATGCTGGATTCAAAAACATCATTTTTAATGACTGTGAACCTCGTTGGTGTGTAGTTGGCATCAAAGTTTAATGGCTAGAGTGTGTCTCAAACCTTAAATAAGAAAAAAATATACATAGTTTGCCCTTTTCCGCAAGGTGAAGCTGCTGGCCAACGTTTAAAATACGAGCAGCATTTTCATTTATGGGTAAGCAACGGTTATGAAATCCAAGTCTCCTCTTTTATGGATGAGGCTTTATGGAAGGTTGTATATACCAAAGGGAACAATATCAAAAAATTTTTAGGAGTTTTAAGAGGCTATAAGAGAAGATTATTTGATTTATTTATTTATAGAAAGTTCGATCTTGTATATGTTTTTATGTGGGGAACACCCTTTGGTTCATCCCTATATGAGAGATTAATACGCCTGTTAAGCAGGTGTGTAATTTATGATATTGAAGATAATGTAATGATGGAGCAGAGTAGCGCCTTGAATCCAATAACTCGTTTGCTTCGTGGCGCCGGAAAAACAAAGTACTTAATTAAAACTGCCGATCATGTAGTCACTAGCTCTCCTTTTTTAAGTGATTATGCCCGCGAGTTAAATCAAAAGAACCAATCAACTTTTATCTCCTCATCAATTGATGTAATGAGGTTTATTCCTAAAAATAATTATCAAAATAAAAGTAAGCTAACTATTGGTTGGACTGGAACATTTAGCTCCAAAGAATATCTTGATTTATTAATGCCGGTTTTCCTTAAATTAGCTAAAAAAGTTGAATTCAAACTTAGAATCATAGGTAATTTCCAATACTCATTCCCCGGTATTGATCTTGAAGTAATTCAATGGAGCAAGGAAAATGAAGTGCAGGATTTACAAGGTATTGATATAGGAGTCTACCCTCTACCAATAAATGATTGGGTTTTGGGTAAAAGCGGGTTAAAAGCTTTACAATATATGGCGTTTGGATTACCAACAGTTGCAACAAATGTAGGTACTACACCAAATATTATTCAGCATATGGAAAATGGTATGTTAGTTAAAAGTGAAGATGACTGGATCGAAGCTTTAGAAATGTTAATTAATCAACCTCAGTTAAGAGAAAGTTTAGGTAAGAAGGCTAGAGAAACAATACTTATGAGTTATTCTATTGAAGTAATTGGTGAGCTATATCTTAAAGTTATAAATGATCTAATTGGAGATAAGAAATGAGTAAAAAGAAAAAGATCTATATGGCAGGCGCTGGTGGAATGCTTGGAGAGGCATTTTTTAAAGTCTTTAAGGATAAATATGAATTAAAGTGCACTGATATAGATGTTAACGATTCTTGGTTAGAATATTTAGACTTTACTGACAGAGATGCTTATTTAAGTGATGTGACAGACTTTAAACCAGACTATCTTTTTCATCTTGGCGCCTATACAGATCTTGAGTACTGTGAAGAGCACGCAGATGATACATATATAACAAACACATTATCTGTTGAAAATGCAGTTTTTGCTGCAAATAAATTAAATATCCCTATTTTATACATTTCCACCGCAGGCATCTTTGATGGTAATCAAGATACCTATGATGATTGGGACTTGCCAAATCCCCTGGGTCATTATGCGAGGAGCAAGTACGCAGGAGAGCTTTTTGTTCAAAATAATGCTTTTAAGCATTTGATATGCAGGGCTGGATGGATGATGGGAGCAGGGCCTTCCAAGGATAAAAAATTTGTTCAAAAAATTATTAGTCAAGTAAAAGAGGGAGCTCAAGAACTTTTTATTGTTAATGATAAGCTCGGAACCCCTACTTATACCCATGATTTTGCAAATAATGCAAAGCTTCTTCTTGAAAAAGAGCTCTGGGGCTTGTACAACATGGTTTGTGGAGGCATAACTGGGAGATTAGAAGTGGCTCAAGAGCTTCTTAAAATTCTAAATTTAAGTAATTCAATTAAATTAACATCGGTTGACTCAACTTACTTTAAAAAAGAATATTTTGCAGAACGTCCACCCTCTGAAAGACTTATAAATTCAAAGTTGAATTTAAGAAATGTTAATATAATGAGAGACTGGAAAATTTGTTTAAAAGAATATCTAGATGAATATTATCAAGATTATCTTGATAAATAATGCATAGTAAACATATAAAGATTCTTATTAAAAAAATATTTGAAACTCAATGAAGTATATCCTTTTAGGCTTTTTCTTACGTTTACTTGTTGCTATTTGGAATGGTTTTTTTGGTCCTAGTATTGGAGCTGATGGCGATGCATTGCTTTTTCATGATATAGCTGTAGAGGTTTCTCGGTTTGGAGTTTTCGACACAAAATTTAATATTGGATGGTTATATTCTTATTTTCTTGGAATTATCTATTTTTTAACAACACTCAACTCAATTTTTTTAGGAAGCGTTCTTTCGTGTTTGGCCTGGCTTGCATCAGCGTTAATCTTAAATAAATCAATTAAACTTCTTGGAGTTGATCAAAAATATAGAGATCGAGCATTGATTTTATATGCAATTATTCCATCTTCAATTCTTTTTACTAGCGTTACCTTAAGGGAGGTATATCAATTACTCTTTGTTAACTTGCTGTTTTTTTCATCCTTAAAAATTTTGTTAGAAGGCAATCATAAGTTTTGGTTTTTAATATTAATCTCATCATTTTGTATGGGGGCACTTCATTTTGGTTTGGTTTTATATGGAATTCTAGGCGCTTTGATAACACTATATTTTACATCTATTAAAGACGGGAAAATTCTTTCAATTGAATTAATTCTTTTCTATATCCCATTACTCAGCCTCTTTATTTACCTAGGATTAAACCTTTTTGATCAACTTGTCCCATTTGATTTTGAAGACGGTTTAGCTGCAGCAGTGCAGTCTTATCAATCAGGGCATAATGAAACTAGAGCAATGTATACTTATAAGCCTGAAATAGAAGGACTGATTGGTTTAATAATATTTATTCCAATAAGTCTATTTCAATATCTCTTGGAACCAATGCCCTGGAAAATATCAACAAGTCTTGATATTGCATTATTTTTTGAAAATATTTTTAGAGTTGCGTTAATAATATTTGCTATAAACAACCTATTAAAGGTGAAGAGTTACTTAAAAACTCCTTTAGTGTACTCAATACTAATGTTCTTTGCCTTGGAGATATTGTGGGCCCTAGGAACAGTTAATTGGGGCTCTGCTGTCAGGCATCACATTCCGGCAATGGGCATTTTAATGATCATAGGTATATGTTTCTTAGATCCAAACCTTCGATCAAAAAAAATTGTTAAAAGATTAAATAAGCAATATAAAGTCTAATGTGCGGATTTGTAGGTTTTTTTTCACCATCTAATGTTGAAGGTAAAGATTCCTCAATACAAATTATTAAAAAAATGAGTGAAACTCTAGTGCACCGTGGTCCTGATAGTTATGGTTTCTGGCAAAGTTCTAATAATGAATTGGTATTTGGTTTTAGAAGATTGGCAATTCAAGATACATCGGTGAATGGCAACCAACCCATGCATTCTAAGTCAGGTCAATACGTAATTGTATTTAATGGTGAGATTTATAATCACTTCGTGTTACGAAAAGAAATTGAGAACATTTATTCAAATTACATCTGGAAAAGCAACTCAGATACTGAGACATTGCTTGCTTGCTTTGAGTTATGGGGCATTGATGAAAGTATTAAAAAATGTTCTGGAATGTTTAGTTTTGCTGTTTGGTGCAATAAAAATAAATTATTAACATTAGGACGTGACCGGTTAGGTGAAAAGCCTTTATATTATGGATGGCAGGGAACTGGCAAGAATTCAATTTTTTTCTTTGGTTCTGAGCTAAAAGCATTTCATAAGCATCCAGCATTTGAAAAAGAAATCAACAGAGATTCAATCTCATCTTTTCTTCGTCATAGCTATATTCCAGCACCTCATTCCATATATAAAGATATATATAAATTGTTTCCAGCTCATTTAGCTCGAATATCATTGAAAAGTAAAAAAATAAACTTAGCCAAATACTGGGCACCTGAAGTTAATCATTGTGAAGAAATAAAACGTAATAGTTTTTCAAGTGATATCGAGGCTAGAGATTCCTTAGAAGATATTCTTCAAAGTTCAGTGAAAGAACAAATGATTTCAGATGTTCCGATTGGAGCATTTTTATCTGGTGGAGTTGATTCATCAGCAATAGTATCTTTGATGCAACGAAATTCGACTCAAAGAGTTAGAACTTTCACCGTGGGGTTTCAAGATAAAGAGTTTAATGAGGCAGAGCATGCAAAAGCTGTTGCAGACCACTTCCAAACAGATCATTCAGATTTATATATTAATTCTCAAGATTTATTGGATGTAGTTCCTGCATTAGCAAATCTATATGATGAACCTTTTGGGGATTCATCTCAAATACCAACATATTTGATTTCTCAGTTTGCAAAACAGAATGTTACTGTTGCGCTATCAGGAGATGGAGGAGATGAGCTGTTTTGCGGATATAACCGATATCAAATTACAGATAAATATTGGAAAAAATTAAAAAGTATTCCTTTGCCTGTTAGGAAATTAATCGCTCTTGGAATATTGAAAATTACCCCCCATAACTTGGAAAAAATCTATACTTTATTAAATAAGCGTAACCAATACTCTAATTTAAGCAACAAGCTATATAAGGGCGCTAAGGTTCTTGCTAGCATTGATACAAGGACTTTATATACAGATTTAGTTTCTGCATGTAATGATCCAAATTCCATGGTAATTGATGGAAAGGAATCCAATACTTTTTTTGATTCAAATCTAAATTCTTTCAGTCACCTAGATGACGTATCTATGATGATGTCAATGGATCTATTAACATATTTACCTGATGATATTCTTGTAAAGGTTGATAGAGCTTCAATGGGAGTATCCCTTGAAACAAGGGCTCCTATGTTGAATTACAAGTTAGTCGAGTTTGCACTTAAATTACCTCAAAAATATAAGTTGAGAGACGGTACTTCAAAGTGGTTGTTAAGAGAAGTTTTGTATAAAAATATTCCCAAGAATTTAATCGAAAGACCAAAAGCAGGCTTTGCTATTCCTATTGGAGAATGGTTAAGGAGTAGTTTGAAGGAATGGGCCTCAGACCTGCTAAGTAACGAGGTCTTAGAAAAGCAAGGCTTTTTTAACGCTACAAAAATTCAAGAGCGTTGGCTTCAACACCAATCTAGAAAATATAACTGGGAGCATTTTCTATGGAATGTCCTAATGTTTCAAAGCTGGTATAAAGAATTCCATGAAAAAGGATAAAATTTTATTTGTAATAAATGTTGATTGGTTTTTTCTGTCTCATCGTCTGCCAATAGCAGTTAAAGCCCTCAGTGAGGGCTATGAAGTTCATGTTGCTACCAAGATTACTGATAAAGCAAAAGAAATTCATAATTATGGATTTATATTGCATGATATAGATATCTCTCGAGGAGATTTAGGTTTTTTTTCGAGTCTAAAGGCTTTCCTGCAACTTATTTCGCTATATAAAAAAATTAATCCACAGCTAGTTCATCTTGTAACTATAAAACCAATAATCTTGGGAGGGATTGCTGCAAGAATCACTAAAGTAAGAGGGGTCATAGCTGCAATTTCTGGATTAGGCTACATATTTATAAATCAGGGTTTTTGGGCTTCATTAAGAAGGTTTTTTATTAAGATGCTCTATAAACTTTCTCTAAATCATCCAAATATAAGAGTTATTTGTCAGAATAAAAATGATCTTCATGTTTTAAGAGAGATAACAAGGTTGCATGGCGATGTTTTTACATTAATTAATGGTTCGGGTGTTGCATTGGATAAATTTAAATTCTTCCCTTGTAAAACGCAAATACCAAATATTATGATGGCTTCAAGGCTATTGATCGATAAAGGAGTCATTGAATTTTTAGAGGCCGCAAAAATTCTCAGTAAAAAAAATATAAAAGCAAATTTTATTTTAGTTGGGGAACCAGATTTAGATAATCCATCAAGCATAACTCAAGCTCAAATTGTTGAATGGGAATCTGAAGGAATTATAGATTTCTGGGGGCATAGAGATAATATGCATGAAGTGCTTCCGCTGGCTTCAATTGTTGTTTTGCCCTCATATAGAGAGGGCTTTCCAAAAATATTAATAGAAGCAGCCGCATGCGGAAGAGCTGTCATTACAACAGACGTTCCTGGGTGTAGAGATGCCATATATAATGAAGTCACTGGATTATTAGTTCCTATGAAAGATTCACATGCCTTAGCTGATGCAATTGAGAAATTAGTTTCTAATATGAAATACTGCCAAAAAATGGGACAAGAGGGCAGAAGTATGGCTGAGGTAAAATTTGATGAAAAAAAAGTTATTAAACAGCATTTAGAAATATATAATCAGTTGCTTTTAAATTAATGAAAATAAACAAAGGAATTATAATAATAGGATTAAGTGATAAAAAATGAAATATTTAGTAACAGGAGGGGCTGGTTTTATTGGAAGTGCATTTATTCGTTATCAGATTAAAAATACAAATAATAATATTTTAAATATAGACAGCCTTACATATGCTGGTAACTTAGAATCGCTTGATCAAATAAAGTCCTCCTCAAATTATAGTTTCAAGGAACTAGATATAACTGAATTTGATAAGGTAAAGGCTGCTGTTTTAGAGTTTCAACCAGATTCCATTATTCATCTTGCTGCTGAAAGCCATGTTGATCGTTCTATAGAGGATCCCACTATATTCATGCATACAAATATACTTGGTACGTATAACCTACTAGAAGCCTTTAGACTTTATTTAAAATCACTCAAAATAGATAGGTTAGATAGGTTTCGCTTTCATCACGTTTCGACTGATGAGGTTTATGGGGATTTAGATGCCCATGAAAAACCTTTTAATGAAAACTATCCATACTTACCAAGCTCACCTTATGCTGCATCTAAGGCAAGCTCTGATCATTTGGTAAGAGCCTGGGGTAGAACTTTTGATATTCCCTATCTCATCACCAATTGTTCAAATAATTATGGACCTTATCATTTTCCAGAAAAATTAATCCCTCATACAATATTGAATGCATTGAATGGAAAGCCAATTACAGTTTATGGAGATGGGAATCAAATTCGCGATTGGCTCTATGTGGACGATCATGCTGAAGCATTAAGTATAGTAGTTTCAGATGGGAAAGTTGGAGAAACATACAACATAGGTGGATATAACGAAAAAACAAATTTAGAAGTTGTCGAATCTATATGCAGTTTGCTTGAGGAGTTAGCTCCATCAAAGCCAGAGAACATCAGTTCTTTTAGAGATCTAATTCAATTTGTTTCTGATAGACCTGGTCATGATAAAAGGTATGCCATTGATGCTTCCAAGATAAACAAAGACCTTGGTTGGATTCCGGGTGAAACTTTTGAATCTGGTCTTCGAAAGACGGTAATTTGGTATATACAAAATAGTCAATGGTGGAAAAGAGTTCTCTCAGGAGATTATAAACTTGACAGAATTGGAGCAAGATCTTGAACTCTATTATAAAAAAAAATAATTATGAATAAAAGAAAGTATAAAGGAATAATTCTTGCAGGAGGGACAGGGTCTAGGCTTCATCCAATCACAGCAAGCATCTCAAAGCAATTGCTACCAATATATGATAAGCCAATGATATATTATCCCCTCTCTGTGCATATGCTTTCAGGAATAAGAGACATACTTATTATTTCAACCTCTCAAGACTTGCCATTATATCAACAGCTTTTAGGAGATGGTTCTCAACTTGGGCTTAATATATCATATGCTGAGCAACCTTCACCAGATGGCCTTGCACAAGCATTTTTAATAGGAAAACATTTCATTGGTAATGATAATATTTCGTTGGTCTTAGGGGATAATGTATTCTTTGGACCAAATTTTTCAGATTCACTTATATCTGCTTCAGTTAAAAATGAAGGAGCAACTATTTTTGGCTATTATGTGCAAGATCCGGAGAGATTCGGAGTAATGGAATTAGATGATCAAGGTGAAATCTTAAGTTTAGAAGAGAAGCCAGCTAAACCGAAATCTAATTTTGCTATTACTGGGCTCTACTTTTATGACAATCAAGTCGTAGATATGGCATCTGAACTAAAGCCATCAAAGCGAGGCGAACTTGAAATTACTGACATAAACTCCATTTACTTAGAAAATAATAATTTGGATGCAATCATTCTAGGAAGAGGTTTTGCTTGGCTGGATACTGGAACACCTGATTCTCTTTTAGAGGCAGGAAGATTTGTTCAAATGGTTGAACAAAGGCAAGGGTTGAAAATAGCTTGTCTTGAGGAAATTGCTTTTAATAAAAACTGGATTTCGGAACAAGATATAGAAATACAAGCTAAAAAACTTGGAAATTCATCCTATGGGATTTACTTGCAGAATTTTCTGAGAAACTTTTAATGAAAATTATTCCGACATCATTAAAAGATTGTTTTCTTATTGAGCCAAGAGTTTTTGATGATTCAAGGGGATTTTTTATGGAGGATTATCATTTTGAGCGTTATAAAAAGGAAGTAGGAATAAAAGGTTCATTTGTTCAGGATAATCATTCTCGTTCATCTAAAGGTGTTTTACGTGGCCTTCATTTTCAAATTAAGAATCCTCAGGGAAAACTTGTCCGAGTTTCTAGAGGAAAGGTGTTAGATGTCGCAGTTGACTTAAGAATTAACTCAGATACTTTTGGAAATTCTGAAATTTTTGAATTATCAGATTCTAATTTTCTTCAGCTTTGGCTTCCTCCGGGATTTGCGCACGGATTTTTAGTTCTATCCGAGATTGCAGATTTTCAATATAAATGCACTAATTATTATGATCCAGATGACGAGGGTTCAATTTTTTGGAAAGATGCTGAATTGGGAATCCCATGGCCAGAAGACATAGAAATAAAAATTTCTGAAAGAGATGCTAATGCCCAATCTTTTAAGGAATATAAGGAAAGTTTAAAAACATAGCCATGTACCAAAATGTTGGCAAGAAACTTAAACTCAACTTAAATTTATCAGCCCATCAGAAAGTATTTTTACTTTGTTTTCATTATTCATAAACACTGACGCATAAAAATTAATATATAATTCGCTATAGGTTTTTTACAGGAGTTACACATGGGTAGCATAAAAGTTTTTTTTCAAAGCTCTATTCTTTTATCTTTACTTTTTTTATCTTTTGATTCTTTGTCCCAGGCATCAAATCCACTATCTGCGGAGTTTCTTGAAGGTTTGCCGCCCTCTGTTCGCGAAGAGCTAACTTTAAATAATGCTGTAAAGAAAGAAGAAGAATTAGAAAAATTATTTCGTGCAGATACAGAGTTTGATAAAACCAAAGATGTTTTAGAGAAGATCAGATATGAGTTAAAAGCAATTGAAAAAAGGCTGTCCCAATCTGATAATTCAAATGATGTTGGTTTAAAAAGATTTGGAGATACTTTCTTTAGCACAATCCAATCATCATTTATGCCAGTTAATGTGCCTAGTTCTGCAGGAGAATATGTTGTTGATGTTGGGGATACTCTTACAATTATGCTTACTGGAGGAGGGTCCTCTAGTGTTTCAAATGATAAACCACAGATGGTTCAAAGAGATGGCACTATACTTCTTTCTAAAATTGGGAAACTCCGAGTCGCTGGCATGACTCTTAATGAAGTTGAAAAATCAGTAGAAGAGTATTTAAATCAAACTTCACCAGGAGTATCAAGTTTTATAACGCTTTCAAAGTTAAGGGATATTCAAGTAGTTATGATTGGAGGTATATTAAGTCCCGGAATATTTACGTTAAGCGGAGGCTCAAATGTCTTAACTGCTTTAAATGCAGCAGGAGGCGTGTCTGATAATGGCTCATATCGAAAAATAGAGCATAAGAGGGACGGTCAAACTATCCAGATGATTGATTTGTATGAAATATTTATTAACGGAGATATAAATTTTGACTATCCTTTGCGTTCAGGAGATGCTATTTTGGTGCACCCAGTAGTTAATAGTATACCGGTTTCTGGAGGCGTAAATAATGAAGCTATTTTTGAATTACTTCCTGGTGAGTCTGCTAAAGACCTTTTAAATTATGCTGGAGGATTTTCAAGCGCATTTTCAGGTCACAATACGATCTTTATTCAGAGAAATCAATTAGAGTCTAAGGAAATTATTGATGTTTCTGTAAACAATATTGATAACTTTGAGATGCAGTCAAGGGATATGATGCTAGTTCCATCGTATGCAAATATTCTAGAGCCTGCAAAACAAGTTTTAATTGAGGGTTATGTAGAGAGACCAGGTAAATATTTTGTTAAAGAAAACGAAAGATTGAGTTCTGTTATTAAAAGAGCTGGTGGGTATAAAGAAAATGCATATGAATTTGGAGGAGCGCTATTTAGGCAGCAAGCCCTTGATATTGAGCAACAATTTGCACAATTAAGCTACTACGATACTATAAACTTCATAATATCAAATATAGCTCAGCCAGGAATTTCAGCCTCACCAGATGTCATTGCTCTTTTAACTGAAGAATTAAGAGCAAGACAAAGTACCGGTAGGGTTATTACAGAGTTTCATATGAATAAGTTATCTGCAGATCCGTCTTTGGATGTCATATTGAATGACAAAGATAGGATTGTCATCCCTCCGTTGCAGAAGGTGATTTATCTTTTTGGAGACTTTAAGAAACCTGTAAATATTGGGTTTAACCCAGATTTGAGCATAAAAGACTATATTACAATGGCTGGAGGTCTCAATGACTCAGCTCAAAAAGAATTAATCGTAATTGATCCATCAGGTAAATCTAGCCTTTATAAGAAAGGCCTTTTTACAAGTAATAAAGTTGATTTGTACCCAGGCTCTGTAATTTATGCCCCTCGAGACATTTCTAAGGTTGATGGAATAAGGTACGCAGCCTCAATATCGCCAATATTGAGTAGCTTGGCTATTTCGCTAGCATCCCTCAATAGTATCAGTGATTAGAAGGAATTATTTCAGTCCCTTTTAATTTACTGAGGTAAAGCTGTTAATTGAGTAAAATGAAAATAAAAAAATTTTTCTTTTTATTTTTTACACTCATATTCAGCTCTTCAGTTTTTCCTTCGATAGATGATTATATTTATCCATTTTCTGGTCCTACATATAATGAATATGGAGCCTTAGGACTAATACGAATGCCGTCAGCAAGGTTTCATGAAGCTGGAACCATAGCTATAAATTGGTCTACACATGACCCATATACTAGAGGAGCTTTTATTGGCTATCCCTTTAGCTGGATGGAAGCTTCTTGGCAGTATACAGATGTAAATAATGCTTTATATAGTGATGTTGAGGCATTCAGTGGAAAACAAACATATAAAGACAAAGGCTTTGATGTAAAGTTTCGCCTTCTACCTGAGTCAAGTTACTTGCCAAGTATTGCTATGGGTATAAGGGATATTGCCGGAACCGGAACCTTTGCTGCAGAATATATAGTTGCTTCAAAATATATAGATATTCCTAGCAAACTTTTCCTTTCTAATTATGTAGGTACAATCGATTTAAGTTTTGGGTTGGGTTGGGGCGATCTTTCTCATAATAACTTCAAAAACCCATTAATAAACATAGATCCAAGTTTTGAAGATAGGACCTTTATTCAAGATACTCAAGGTGGTGATTTCAGCCCGGGTAGATATTTTAGCGGGCCTATGGGTGCATTTGCTGGTCTTGAGATTCCAATTCCAAATTTTAGAGGCTTAACTATAAAAATTGAATACGATGGCACAAATTATGCTGAAGAAGGTTTTGCTTTTGGAAAAGATTCTTTTTCATTTGCTTTTAAGCCCGTTAAACCCAGTCAATCAAGAATTAATGCAGGGTTTACCTTGCCAATCAATAATCATGTTAACTTTTATGGTGCTTTTACCAAAGGAAATACTATTAGCTTTGGGATTACTTTAAAGGGTGGATTTGGAAAAAAGAATAATATTGTTCCTAAAAGAGATTCATATGTCCCAATTAAGGATAATGATATATATAAAGAACTTGCTACTGGAAACGATGAGTTGCTTTTAGGTGTGGCAATGTCTGCCCTAAAAGATCAGAAAATTTATTTGCAAAAAATGAATAAAGAGGATGATGTATTAACAGTCCTTTATGCTCAAAATAAGTACTTTAGTCATGGCATGGCTCTAGGAAGAGCAACAAGAGCTTTGAATGAGGTTGTTCCTGATGAGATCACCACATTTAAACTTGAGAATATTAATGCCGGCATGATGATGAACAGCATTGAGGTAGATAGAAATGCAATTAATAAATATGAAAAAGATAAAATCTACAATCTAGCTGCAAACCATATTAAAATTAGTTCAGGTCAATACGATCAAAATGGCTATAATTTTAACCCACCTGCAACATATCCTAACTATTTTTGGAGTCTTGAGCCGGATCTTAGATCCCAAATTGGAGGACCTGATGGATTTTATTTCGGAGATCTTAGAGTTGCATTTGCTTCTGAAATTCAATTTAGAAGAAATCTAAGTTTAATAACTCATGCCTCTATTGGAGTTTATAATAATTTTGATGAGTTGAAGCTAGCCTCTGATAGTATTTTGCCTCATGTTAGAACAGATGTAGTGAAGTACCTTCAAGCAACAAAAGATTTCGGTATTAAGAGGATACAATTAAATTATTTTAAAAACCCGCATAAGGATATTTATGCAAAAGTCTCTCTTGGAATGCTTGAGGAGATGTTTGGTGGTATAGGCGCTGAGATTCTATGGAGACCAATGAATCGTTCTTATGCAATTGGCGCTGAGATTTGGTCAGTTAAGCAGAGAGATTATGACATGCAATTTAAATTTCTAGATTATGAAACAACTACTGGCCACATTAATTTTTATTATAGAGAACCATTATCAAAAATTACCTTTGCTATGAAGGGTGGAAAATTTCTTGCTGGTGATTCTGGTATAAACTTTGATTTCAGCAGAAGATTTGAAAGCGGTCTAAGAATGGGCGCATTTTTTTCTTTGACTGATATTAGTAAACGAGAGTTTGGTGAGGGTAGTTTTGACAAAGGCTTTTACTTTACAATTCCAATTCAAGCATTCTATTCAAATTATTCGAGAAAGTTAGCTGCTTGGGGCCTCAAGCCAGTGACAAGAGATGGAGCTGCCTATTTGTTACACTCACATCATTTATGGGGTTTAACTGAGCCTGCACAAAGATATGGAATTACTAGAGACTTGGATGATCTTTATGATTAAAAAAATATTTATTCTCTTATCAATTTCCTCGTGTTCAATCATTGGTTTCGGTGAATTACCTAGCCTTGTAAGAGATACAGTATTGGGAACTGATTTTGAAGTAACTGATGATTTTTATAAATCTCAACCCTATTCCTTTGCTAAAATTAACATAGGACGCAATATTGTGGCTATTACTGTTCTTGCTTCTGTTTCAAATGGAATATATTTGTGGATTTCAGCTGATGGTGAGAGGATTTATACGAAAAATGGAAAGATTATTAGAACTTTTGGTTTGAAACATGATATGAAGTTTTTAGACCCCCAGAATATTGATTTTCCCACATTCCAATTTTTTGAATCAAATAATACATATCAAAACTCCCTTTTATTAGAGTTAAATAAACCTATGGCTATAATAAATTACTCACTGCTAATCAAAGAGATAGGTATTGATGAAGATTATTATAATTCTATGAAATATGAAGAGCAGTTTAAATCGGGGAAACTTGCTTGGAATATGGTAAATAATTATTGGTTTGATAGGAGTGGCAGAGTGATCAAATCAACTCAGTATATTCATCCCATGATGCCCAAAATATCTCTTGAGTTTTATTATAAATAAGAGTTTAATTTTGAGCAAAAAAAACCCCAGACTTTGCTGGGGTTTTTTTTAATTAGCTTTTATTAACTTCCAGCTTTAGTTCTAGTTGCTGTAGTTACAGTTGTTTGCTCTTCATAGATTGTATCAGGAAGAGTAGTTACTGTTTCAACAATAACATCGTACTCATATGTTTCCTCAGTAGCAGGAATTTCTGCTTCTGTAACAACTTCTGGATATGTTTCTTCTACAACTTGGATGTAAACAACATCATCTCCATCAGCATTTTCGAAACCGGCATCAGTATAATACTCTCCACTTGAGAGATCTTCTGTTTGATTCTCAGTTCCATATAGAGCATATCTGTAGTCAGTAACCACTGAGCCACCTTTAGTGCTGGTTGAAGATGCAGTTGCAGTAGCTGTTACTACTCCAGTTACAGCTGGTACGGCTGCAACTTCTCTTGTAGCTGTTGCAACACTGCCGACTTTAGTCGCTACAGTATTTGTGTAAGTACTGATAGCAATGTTCTCAGTCGTAGAAATTTCATATTCTTCTATAACTGTTGGTGCAGGAGTTGGTGCAGGAGT
>TARA_B110000003_G_scaffold167106_1_pt1 | contig 49243 bp, 48 predicted proteins | sample TARA_B110000003 | Tara Oceans TARA_B110000003 (sample SAMEA4396424) | marine metagenome | biome: Westerlies Biome; feature: [SRF] surface water layer (ENVO:00010504); material: water (ENVO:00002006), including particulate matter (ENVO:01000060) such as... | depth 5 m
TTTTTTTGCTGGCTTACTATCTATGCTAGCCATCACTTCTTGTAACAAGGAAGTTACTTGTGAATGTACTATAACCACTACTGTTGAAGGTTCAGAGCCTACAACCTCTATGGTTACTTACACTTCTGAACAAGGATGTGAGGGTTATGAAACATCTGTTACTGCAGAAGGTATAACATCAACAACGACTTGCGTTGAAAAATAAATTTTTACTATGTAAATTAAAAAGCCTCACTTTTTAGTGAGGCTTTTTTTAATTCATAGATCGAGTCAAAAATCATATTATCTTCGCATAATAAATTTAATAAAATGAAAAAGTTACTTTTTATACTTCTAGGCGTAATAAACCTTTGTAATGTGTCTTTCGCTTCTTTTCCTGTAAACGATGTTCAAATAGTTGAACTATCAGTTGAAGAAGATTCTTCTGACAATAGTATTTGGACTAAAATGACAGAAAAACCATCTAAATTTCATTTTGGAGGGTTTATAGCCGGGTTTTTCTTAGGTTTTGTTGGTGTTGGCTTTGTTTACTTATTGAATAAAGAACCAGATGCAAGAAGAAGCGCTTGGTATGGGCTTGGAGTTTGGTTTATCTTATATCTGTTGTTAGTGGCTTTGATTCTTTCTGCTTTATCAAATAACGATGGCAATTCATATTACTACTACTAAAATATAATATATCAACTGATTTAATTTCTTAAATATATTATTTACTAGCCCTATCGATATCTCTTTTAAGATCTTTTTGTTTGAGGTCGTCTCTTTTATCGAATAATTTTTTACCCTTGGCTAAAGAAATTTCCATTTTAGCCCAGCCTTTTTCTGTAATGAATAGTTTTAGTGGAACGATAGTAAGTCCAACATCTTTTAATTTCTTTCTAAGCTTATCGAGTTCTTGTCTGTTTAGAAGTAGTTTTCTATCTCTTTTGGGTAGGTGGTTGGAATGTGTGCCAAACTTGTATTCTTCAATTTGCATGCCTGTAACAAATAGCTCATCGCCTTTAAAATTACAAAATGAGTCGGTAATATTGGCTTTTCCTAAGCGAATAGATTTTATCTCTGTTCCGCTTAACTGAATGCCTGCAACAAATTTATCTAAAAGATGAAATTCAAATCGTGCTCTTTTATTTTGAATGTTTACCGATTTCATACTGCAAAGTTAATTCAATTATCCTAAAGCTACATCCAAAATCATCATTACAATGAAACCTAGAATAAGACCCATAGTTGCTAGGTCTGTGTTTCCTCCGGTTTGACTTTCAGGAATAACTTCCTCGACCACAATAAATATCATTGCACCAGCAGCAAAAGCTAACGCATAAGGTAGAATTGGCAAAGCATATATAACGGCCGCTGCTCCAATTACAGCAAAAATAGGTTCTACAATTGCAGACATTTGCCCCCATCTCCAGCTTTTTAATTTGCTAACTCCTTGTCTTCTTAGTGGCATAGAAACTGCAAATCCTTCCGGGAAATTCTGAATTCCTATTCCGATAGCCAAAGCAATTGCTGATCCCATTGTAAATACCGAGCTTTCGCCAAGACCCATTATTTCGGGTGAAGCAATCGCTCCAAATGCAACTCCTACAGCTAATCCTTCTGGGATGTTATGAAGAGCAATAGCTAAAACTAAGAGAATTGTTTTGCGCCATTTTGTTGGCATACCTTCAGCTTCTTCAATTTTTTTAAATAAGTGAAGGTGTGGAATAATTTTATCCAGTCCAAAAAGGAATAAAGCACCTAAAAAGAAGCCTACTGCAGGTGGGAACCATTTTGGTAAGTCTGACAATCCCATCTCGTTTTGCATTTCAACATATGCAATAGCGGGGGATAGGAGCGACCAAAAACTAGCAGCAACCATAACTCCACCAGTAAAGCCTAAAGAGGTGTCTAAAAGCTTTCTGTTACTCTTATCAAAGAATACAACTAAAGCAGCCCCAAGTGCAGTTAGTGCCCAGGTAAAGAGACCGGCTAATAAAGCTTGTAAGATTGGGTTTTGAACGATAAACCAATTATATAATTCTGTCATTATTTTTGTTTTATTAATAAATTCTTAGCTACTTCTGAACTAATGTGGTTTTTTGTTCCATTAATTTCAATTTCTAGAGAAAGATCAAAATCAATTTTTTTTAAAACTTTAATTTTAGTGCCTATGTTTATACTAAGGCTGTCTAAGTATTTTAGGAATTCCGGATTGTCTTGACTTACTCCTACTACATTACCTTGACTTTGTTCGTCTAGCTCGCTTAAAGGGGTAGAAAATGACTTGGGAAATATACCATCCTTATCTGGGATTGGTTCGCCGTGAGGATCGTGCTGAGGATAGCCTAAAAAGGCATCTAACAAATTAGTTAGTTTTTTAGATTTAACATGTTCTAACTGTTCTGCAACATCGTGCACTTCATCCCAATGAAATTTTAGTTTATTCACTAGAAAAACTTCCCATAAACGGTGTTTCCTAACAATCTCTATTGCTGTAGAATATCCCTCTTTGTTTAGTTTGACACCAAAATAAGGTTGATAAATTACTAGCTTTTTTTCAGTTAGTTTTTTTATCATGTCAGTAACTGATGATGGTTTTGTATTTAGTTCATTAGCAATAGCATTAGTTGATACTGCTTCATTACCATTTTTAGAGATTTTTAAAATAGCTTTTAAATAATTTTCTTCTGCTAATGTAACCATTCTTCAAAGTTACAAATTTTATTTAACTAATAATATTTTTAGCCTTGACTAAAAATATTATTACATTTGCCGTTAAATAATTATTATATGAAATTTTTCTTATTGATTGTTTTGTGCTTTATAAGTATTGATTCATTTGGTCAATCATTAAGTGGGGTTATAGTTGGAGATGATTCTAAAGTTGTTCCTTTTGCTAACGTTATTATAAGTAAAACTTCTAAAGGTGTTTCAAGTGATGGTCAAGGTGGTTTTAAGTTTGAAAACATTAGTATAGGTAGTTATCAATTAGTTGTTTCTGCTTTAGGTTATAAAAAATGGAAAAAACAAATTGAAATAAATGAGGGAGAAAATTTTTTACAAATTGAATTGTCTCCTTCTTCTTTTAATTTAGATCTGGTTGTGGTTACTGGAACATTAAAAGAGTCTTTTATTCGTGCTTCACCTGTTAAAGTTGATGTTCTAACTACTAAGTTTTTAAAAAAAGTAGCGACGTCTAATCTTATGGAAGTTATAGAAAATGTAAATGGTGTTCAAAAACAAGTCAATTGTGGAGTCTGTGGAACTAACGATATTCATATCAATGGTATGGAAGGCCCGTATACCCTTGTTCTTATTGATGGTATGCCTATTGTCAGTTCTTTAGCTACTGTATATGGCTTAAATGGAATTCCAACTTCTTTAATTAAACAAATTGAGATTATAAAGGGTCCTTCATCAACTTTATATGGAACGGAAGCTGTTGCAGGGGTTATTAATATTATAACTAAAAAAGCAGAAGATGTCTCTAAATATGAAATAGATACATATTTAACATCTGATTTAGAAAAAAATATAGATTTTGCTTTTGCTCCAAAAACAAGCAATTTTAATATGCTTTTTAGTGGTAATTACTATAGTTTAAATCACTTTAAAGATGATAATCTTGATACTTTTAGTGATATTCCTTTGTCAGAACGAATCTCATTATTTAACAAATGGTCTTTTAATCGTCAAAGTAAAAAGCGTCTTTCTTTATCTATAAAAGCATATCGTGAAGATAGAAGTGGGGGTGCCAAAGATTGGTTTGTAGAAAAAACAAGAGGAGATTCAATAGAATATGGAGAAACTATTTTAACAGATAGATTAGAGCTTTCTGGAACCTATGAACTTCCTTTAGTTGACAATCTTAGAGTCGATGCTTCCTACAGTTATCATTTCCAGGATAGTTATTATGGGAGTACTAAGTTTATGGCTAAGCAAGAAATATATTTTGCAAATCTTATTTGGAATAAAAAACTAGGATTTAATCATGATTTAGTTATAGGATATACTCATCGTTATCAAACATTTTTAGACAGCACTTTAGCTTTGATTAATGATAAAAAGTTTATTCCAGCTTTTTTTTTACAAGATGAAATTTCTATTAATAAGGATTTAAGTCTTTTATTTGGGGGACGTATAGACCACCATAAAAATCATGGAAACATTTTTTCTCCTCGTTTCAATGTAAAACAGAATTTTGGTCCTTATACTACTTTGAGATTGAATGCTGGCACAGGATTTCGAATTGTAAATTTGTTTACTGAAGATCATGCTTTTCTAACAGGATCAAGAGATATTCAGATTTTAGATGAACTTCAACCAGAAGAATCTTATAACTTGAATTTTAATATCAACCACATTTATACATTAGGAAAGAGCTCAGGCGCCATTGATTTTGATGTTTTCTATACTTATTTCACTAACAAGATAATTCCTGATTACGATGTATCTCCCAGTCTAATTGTTTATGATAATTTAGATGGTTATTCTGTTTCAAAAGGAGTGTCTCTTAGTATTCAACAAAACTTTGAAAATAACTTAAAACTAAGTTGTGGTGGAACTTTTTTAGATGTTTATTCTGTTTTTGATACTGAGAGAGAAAATGAATTGTTTGCTCCTGTTTTCTCTTCTGTTTTCTCAATAGGATATTTTGTTAATAATATTTCATTTGATTGGATTGGGAAAATTACAGGACCTATGTATTTACCTTCTTATGACGCTCCTTTTGAAAGAGATGAAAAATCTCCTTGGTTTGCTCAACATCATTTTCAAGTTAAAAAAGAGTTTTCATCTAATTTTTCAATGTATTTAGGTGTCAAAAACATTTTTAATTATACTCAAGATACTCCTTTGATTGACTGGCAAAATCCCTTTGGAGATAATTTTGATACTGCATATGCTTATGGACCTCTACAAAAAAGAAGATTTTTGATTGGTTTAAGTTTAAAATTATAAATTTACCAATATGTTGCAACAGTGGAAAATTTGTTCGTATGATGATTTATCAAAACAAGAGCTTCATCAGCTGATGATTTTACGTCAGAATGTTTTTATAGTAGAACAAAATTGTCCTTATCAAGATGCGGATAAAAAAGATTTTAATTCGCACCACCTTATGGGTTTTGATCAAAACAATCAATTAATTGCTTATTTAAGAATAGTTGGTCCTGGAGCTAGTTATAAGGAAGTCTCTTTAGGAAGGATAGTGACTGATATAGATAATAGAGGAACTGGGCTAGGAATTGAGTTAATGAAGATGGGTTTACAGTTTACCGAATCTATATATGATAAAGTTGATATAAGAATTTCTGCTCAAACTCACTTAGTGCCTTTTTATAAAAAATTCGATTTCGAATCAACCGGCAAGGAATATCTAGAAGATGACATTCCTCATACTGAAATGATACGTTATTAAAATAAAAGAGCTGATAGGATATCCTATCAGCTCTTTTTAAAATAACTTTAATTAGATTTTTTACAAATCAAATCCTGCTATTCCTAAGAAATTATTTTCCCCAGCATTACCTGATTGAGACATTGTTGTCTCATAGATGTCTTGCGTTTGATACTCTAGTGTAGCATTGTCAAACCTATTTATTGAAAATGTTTGGTAAGCACCAAGCACATAGAAAAACTCACCGTCTGGTGTAATGTACATGTCTTTTGTGTCACCAGGAGGAGATACACCAGCTCTTGATACTACTAAATCTAAATTAGCAATAGAACCATCATTATTTACATTAAACCTTGTAATTGTATTGGCTCCGAAACTTGCAACATGTAATTTGTCACCAGCATCGTTTAGTAATGTCCAACATGCTTCGTCAATATCATCAACTCCTGCTGTATTGAAGTTTTGAGATTTTGTAACAGCTCCTGCTGCTACCTCTAAGACAGTAAGGCTATTATTTCTTAAAGTAGGTAGTAGGTTAAAGTTAGAAACATGTAGAATGCTATTGCTTCCTTTAGCCCAGTTAAAGCCAATGCTTCCAGCAATCCCTTCTTCTTCAAAGAATCTAGCGTTAGTTATAGCTCCACCATTAAAGTCATAAGCATAAACTCTACTAGGACTTTGTTCGTCTAAGGATGTAAGCGCTGTGCCAAAATGAGCTATTCCCCATGTTGTAACTGCTAATTTAGAGCCATCATCGCTAAATGCAACACATGTAGGCCCTCCATTTATTCTTGGATAGTTATCTAAAACTGTCTCCCAAGATAAAGTACCGTCAGTTGAATTAAAACTAAATAATGCAATGTTTCTTTCAGCGTCAGAAGCATCAGCTGCGCTTAAGTCAGTATTAAACCAAGCGTCATTAGGATAGCGCTCAATATCTGCGCCGTCTTTCTGTACATTAGGGTTATCCCACTGATTTCCTACAACAACCCAGTATTCTGTATTAGAACCACTTTTTTGAGTGTAAGCAATACTTACTGGTCTCTTTCCTCCAGAACTAACATTGTTTTTAAATGTTAGTGCACCATTGGCTCTGTTAATTTCAAATGTAGTAATCTCATTTCCACCTGCATTTACAGCTAAAAGATAATCTCCAATTATTTGAATAGCGTTCTGACTATCAAAGTCTCCTTTTGCATCACCACCAGCTGCCGTATTAGCTCCACCCAAACTTTTAGTACTGTATGCTACTTCATTAGCAACAGAGCCATCGCTGTACCTGTCTAGCTTAAGAACTTGGTTTGTTGATTCGCCGTTTGTTGTTGTGTAAATAAATCCTTTTAATGTAGGATCGTCATTTGTTACTTCCGTGTCTTTACAAGAATGTAAGATAGTCATACCTATTAGGCATAAACTTAAAAAAGTTAGTTTTTTCATAATGATTTAATACTTTAAGATTTTAATAAATTAATTAGAGCAAAACTAAAGATAAATCAGAGTTTAAATCTAGAAATTGAAATCTAAAACCATCTGAAAGTAAGAAGTGAATCACGTTTTTTTAGTAGTTAACTCTTGGTCTTTATAGAGTTAAGTATAGTATTAAATCTAAATAAGGTGCGTGGAGGGGTGCTAGTCTAAAAATACTGCTTCGTTGTTTCCTAGGTCTACGGTTACGTGTTCTTGCATTGTAGTGGAAAGAGAGATTCCGACTACATCCGCTTTAATAGGAAATAACCTGTAATTTCTGTCAATTAATACTGCAGTCATTAGCTTTTTAACCTGATTGTTTAGAAAATATTGAGAACTATAAATTAAAGTTTTTCCAGAGTTTAATACGTCGTCTACTAGAACTACAACTTTGTTTTTAAGTTCCGAATTATTGTCTACAGTTATGTTTTTGGATAAAGGATTTTTTTTATCTAACTCGAGTTTTACTAAGCTTACATCTAGACCAGAAATTTTATTTAATTGATCGGATAGCCTTTGTGCTAACATATATCCTTGAGCGTGAATACCTGCAATTACAATCTCTGTTTCCTCGAAATTTTGCTCATAAATTTCCCAAGCCATTCGAATGATTTTTTGTTCAATTTGGTGTTGCTCTAAAACTTTTGTTCTACTCATGATATTAGATTATTTTGCTAAGATACGTTTTTCTAATTTTTGGAATTCGAAAAAAAGTTCCAATCCTTTTCTTGGTTCAATAGAATCATTAGCAATATCTAAAGAATTAATATTGAATTTCTTTTCAAATAATTTTTGATATTCTTTTTTTGATCCTCCAAATGGGGGATGATCATTTCCAAAATCTTTATTGAATAATAGTCCCGCTATTTTACCATTCTCATTAAGAATTTTGTGGGTATGATCAACATAATCTTGTCTTAATTTTGTGTCAATAGCACAGAAAAAAGTTTGTTCTATTATTAAATCATAGCTTTGATTGTGTTCAAAAAAGTTTGAAGTGAATAATTGTTCTTTAGGGAAATCAGGAACTTTTTCTTGAAAATCTTTAATAGCTGATGGAGATATATCTAAAATTGTAACATTTTGAAATCCATTTTCAAATAAATATTTTGCTTCATGACCATATCCGCATCCTGGAATAAGTATTCTACAGTTTTTGTTTTCAATCGAATCGAAATAGTTTTTCAATGGAGTTGAGATGGTGCCAATATTCCATCCTGTTTCTTTATCTTGATATCTTTTTTCCCAAAAACTTTGATCTAACATTACCTTCTTTCTAATAAAACAATGTTCTCAACATGGTAGGTCTGAGGAAACATATCTACTGGCTGTACTTTTGTTACTTTATAGTGCTCATTCATCAGGCTTAAATCTCTTGCCTGAGTTGCAGGATTGCAACTAACATAAACAATTCTTTTAGGGCCAACATCTAGCAATTGTGCAATTACATTTTTATGCATCCCATCTCTTGGAGGATCAGTTATTACCACATCTGGCTTTCCATTTTCTTCTATAAATTTCTCGGTAAATATTTCTTTCATGTCTCCAACATAAAACTCGCAATTTTCTATATTGTTATTTTTAGCATTTTCTTTGGCAGCAGCAATAGCTTCTGGAACTGATTCTACACCAATTACTTTTTTAGCGTTTTTAGCTACAAATTGCGCGATTGTTCCAGTTCCAGTATAAAGGTCGTATACGGTATCTTCTTTGTCAATTTGAGCAAAATCTCTGCTTACTTTATATAGTTCGTAAGCTTGTAAAGAATTTGTTTGGTAAAAAGATTTTGGTCCGATTTTAAACTTTAAGCCTTCCATTTCTTCGTAAATAAAGTCATCTCCTTTAAAAGTGAGAATGTCTAAATCAAAAATAGATTCATTTCCTTTTGAATTAATGGTGTAAAGTAAAGAAGTTATTTGAGGGAAGCTTGTGTGTAAATGATTTAACAATCCTTCTCTTTTTTCGGAATCTTCATAGAAAAACTGAACAAGCACCATAATTTGACCATTGCTACTCATACGAATAGTCAGATTTCTTAACAATCCTTCTTGTTGAGCGATATCAAAAAAGTCCAATTTGTTTTCTATAGCATAATCTCTTGCAGATTTTCTAATTTCATTGGAAGGCTCTGCTTGTAGGTGGCATTGGTTTAGGTCAATCACTTTATCCCACATACCCGCAACTCTAAATCCAGCTCCATTTCTGTGCTCAAACTCTTCTCCTTTTTCGCTTTCTTCTTGAGTAATCCATCTTCTATTAGTGAAAGCATAATCCATTTTATTTCTGTAATTATACTCTTTATCACAGCCTAAGATTGGAGAAACTTCAGGAATTTCTATTCCGCCTATTCTAGTAAGAGAATCTACTACTTCTTTTTGTTTGTATTCTAGTTGGTATTCATAACTCATGAATTGCCACTTACAACCACCGCACAATCCGAAATGTTCGCATTTTGGCTCGATTCTTTTGTCAGAATAAGAATGAAATTTTATTGGCTTTCCTTCTAGGAAAGACCTTCTTTTTTTGTGAACTAATACGTCACATACATCACTAGGTACAGCGCCTTCGATAAAAAGAACTAATCCGTTTTCTAATCTTGCGATTGATTTTCCTTTAGCTCCTGCATCTTCAACGGTTACGTTTTCGATGGTAATTTTTTTTCTTGATCTACCCATGTTTGCAAATATAAAATATTACTATTCTTTTATGGACTAGAATAAACTCAATTTTATAAATTTGCATAAAAATAAATAGTTTTATGTATAGTTCAGAAGAATTGATTAAAATAGAAGAGAAGTTTGGTGCTCATAATTATCACCCACTTCCAGTAGTACTTGCCAAAGGAGAAGGTGTATTTGTTTGGGATGTTGAAGGCAAAAAATATTTTGATTTCTTATCTGCTTACTCTGCTGTTAATCAGGGTCATTGCCATCCTAGAATTATCAAAGCTTTAAATGATCAGGCATCTACTTTAACCCTTACTTCTAGAGCTTTTCATAATGATGTGTTAGGTCGATTTGAGGAGTTTATTACTAAGCTTTTCGGTTATGACAAAGTATTGCCAATGAATACTGGTGTAGAAGGAGGGGAGACAGCTAACAAGTTAGCCAGAAAGTGGGGATATATGGAAAAGGGAATTCCTGAAAACCAAGCTAAAATTATTTTTGCTAATGGTAATTTCTGGGGAAGAACATTAGCTGCTATTTCAAGTTCTGATGATCCAAGTTCTTATAAAGGATTTGGCCCTTATATGCCTGGTTATCATCTGATTCCTTATAACGACCTGAATGCTTTAGAGCAAGAATTTAAGGATCCTAATGTAGCTGCTTTTATGGTAGAACCTATTCAGGGTGAGGCAGGAGTTGTTGTTCCTGATGAAGGATATTTAGCAGGAGTTAGATCATTATGTACCAAATATAATGTGCTTTTCATTGCTGATGAAGTTCAAACAGGAATTGCTAGAACAGGTAAAATGTTAGCGACTGACTACGAAGATGCTAGACCAGATATTCTAATTTTAGGAAAAGCACTTTCTGGAGGTGTTCTTCCTGTTTCTGCTGTTTTAGCTGATGATGAAGTAATGCTTTGTATTAAGCCAGGAGAACATGGTTCTACTTTCGGAGGTAACCCTTTAGCTTGCAAGGTTGCTCAAGCTGCACTAGAAGTTGTTGTTGACGAAAATCTTTCTGAAAATGCTGATAGATTAGGTAAGCTTTTTAGAAGTGAATTAGATTCTAGATTTGAAAATATAGCTATTGTTAATCTTATTAGAGGAAGAGGATTGTTAAATGCGATTGTTATTAATGATAGTGAAGATAGCTCAACTGCTTGGGATATCTGCATGAAATTAAGAGATAATGGTTTGCTTGCTAAACCTACTCACGGAAACATTATTCGCTTTGCACCTCCTTTGGTAATTAACGAAAGTCAACTTCTTGAATGTATTGATATAATAGAAGAGACTATTTTATCGTTTAATTAAAATGATTAACTTTACTAAATGCTAAAACAGAGCTTTAAAATCTTAGTACTAATTGTTTCCTTATTTGTGGTTGTTGCAAATATTGGTTACTCTGTAGTAGCATTAGATTCAGAGCAAAGTGTTGAAGTAAATAACTCATGTTGTGGTGACGAAGTCGGATCAAACAGTTGTTGCGAAGTAATTTTAGATGTCTGTGAGACAAAAGATGCTAATTCATGTTGTTGCTCTGAGATGCATCAAACAGTACAGTTTTCTTTTAATGCTCCAATCGAACAAGAGGTAAAAGAATCTGTTTTACAACCTCTTATTGTTACTATAGATTTAATTAACCATACTTTTGATAAGTCCACTTTTTTAGTGGAACGATCTCTAACATACCCTCCCCCTAAAATTGGAGTGCGACTTTCCTTTTTACAGACTTATAGAATTTGATTTTAAAATTGATACTAAACCTATTTATCAATTTTTAAAATTAAACATATATGAAAATTAAGTTATTGATGGTATTGTTGCTTTTCGCATCAACCACATTCGCACAAAATATTATTAAAGGAATCGTAAAAGACGATCAAAACAAAACACTTCCAGGAGCTAATATAGTTTTTAAGAATACCAGCAAAGGTACTACGTCTGATAAAAACGGAAAATTCGAGATAGAAGTCACTAGTTTCCCTCAATCTTTAAGCATTTCTTTTGTTGGCTTTGAAACCAAAGAAATGGAAGTTCGTGAAAATACTTTTTTAGATGTTTCTCTATCCTCGTCAATTTCAATAGATGAAGTAGAGGTAACTTCAAAAGTTAACTCTACCGAATTCTCGTTAATTTCTCCTTTGCAAACACAAAAAATTAGTAGAGACGAGTTGCAAAAAGCAGCTTGTTGTAACTTGTCAGAAAGCTTTGAAACAAATGCGACTATAGACGTTATATTTTCTGATGCTGTTTCTGGGGCTAAGCAAATTCAAATGTTAGGTCTCGATGGAGTTTATACTCAAATAACTCAAGAAAACTTACCTTTAATTAGGGGTATTTCTTCGTCCTATGGTTTAACGCACACTCCGGGTACTTGGATAGAGTCTATTCAGATTATTAAGGGTGCTGGTTCTGTTGTAAATGGTTTTGAATCTTTTACCGGACAAATAAATGTAAATTATCAAACAGCTGAAACAGCAGATAAATTTTTTTGGAACTCCTATGTGAATTCGGAAGGAAAAATAGAGAATAATCTACAATTAGCGAAAAAGAATGGTAAATGGAAATCAAATTTATTTTTGAGTTATCAATACCATGAAAACGAGGTGGATAATAACGATGATAATTTCTTAGATGTTCCTCATCTTAACTCGATTAATGTATTAAACAAATGGAAAACTAATACAGAAAACATAAATGCAACTATTTCTGTTCGTGCAATTATTGAAGAAAGAGATGGTGGTCAGATTGAATCTGAAAGTAATCCGTATTTAGTTAATATTGACAACCAGCTTTTTGAGTTGAGTGGTAAGTTAGGTTTTATTAATCCGGATGATTGTAATAAGAGTGTTGGATCTCAATATTCGATCAAAAAACACGACCAATTTGCTCAATTTGGAAATAACACTTACGACGGGGTTCAAGAGAGTATTTTCTTAAATATTATTCGTCAGACTTATCTCTCAAATTCGGATCACACTTTGAAGTATGGTTTAAGTTTCTTTGGAGATAGGTATACTGAATCAGTTAATACTCAAAACCTCGATAGAACTGATTTAATTAGTGGTGTTTTTAGCGAGTATTCTTACGTGCCTAGTGAAGATTTCACGCTTACTGCTGGCTTCCGTTCTGATTACCATAATAAATTTGGAATGAATTACTTACCAAGACTTAACGCTCGTTATAATTTTAGTGATGACTTGATAGTTAGGCTTTCTATTGGTAAGTCGTTTAGAATTTCAAATCCTGTAAGTGAGAACTTATCCTATTTAGCATCTTCCAGAACAATATCTGTTAATAATGATTTACTGCCAGAAAAAGCATGGAGTTATGGAGCTAATATTACTAGAATTTTCAAACTTTTTGATAGAGAGGCTTCGTTTAATGCAGATGCATATAGAACTGACTTTTCTAATCAGATAGTTGTCGATATTGAATCTCAGTCGGAATTGAGTTTTGCTAATCTAAATGGCGAATCTTATTCCAATAGTTATCAGTTCGATTTTAGCTATGCTATTCTTGATAGATTAGATTTAAAATTGGCATATAAGATTAATAGAGTGTATTCCACATTCGATAACGAGAAAAAGTTAGTTCCACTAACTCCAAAAGATAGATCGTTAATTAATTTAGCCTACTCCACTAATCACTTAAGAAAGTGGATGTTTGATGTTACCTTGAATAGGATAGGAGAAAGCAGAATACCTTCCCACTCAGAAATTGGCAATAAAGAATTTTCCGATCCCTTTATACAGATAAATTCTCAAGTAACTAAAAAATATACTAAAATTGATTTGTATCTTGGCGTAGAAAATGCTCTAGATTATAAGCAAGATGATCCAATACTTTCAAGTGAAAATCCAAGTAGTCAAAACTTTGATGCTTCTATAATATGGGCTCCAATTATGGGGAGATTATTTTATGCTGGATTTAGATTTAAAATTTAATTAACTTTATAAAAACAAAAAAAAAACTATGAAAAATTTAATTTTTATTGCAATGCTATTTGTTTCATCAATAGCTTTTTCTCAAACAAAAACAGTTGATATAAAATCTCCAATTCAATGCGAAATGTGTTCTCAGAATATTTATGATGGTCTTTCTTCTTTAAAAGGAGTGAAGGCTATTAAGATCGACCTTGAAGGCCAGCTTATTGAAGTAAAATATAATTCGAAAAAAGTGGATGTTAAAAAGATTGAAGAATCCATTGCAAAAATAGGATATGATGCTAACGATACGCCAGCAATAAAGGAAGCATATTCTAATTTGCCTTATTGCTGTCAAAAACCAGAATAATGAAATTAGGAATAATAATATATAGTACCGATTCGGAAGTTGTTTTTAATGCTTTTCGTTTAGCTAATTTTTCACTAGAAAAAGAAGATGAAGTTTCGGTTTTTTTAATGGCAAAAGGAGTAGAGTTCGAATCATTAGATAGCCAACAATTTCCTGTTGTAGATCTTGCTAACCAGTTTCTCAAAAAATCTGGAAGTATTTTAGCCTGTGGAACTTGCCTAGATTTAAGAAATCAAAATAGCACTGAACTTTGTCCTATGTCAACAATGAATGATCTTTACGAATTGATTAGGGATTGCGACAAAACAGTTAGTTTCTAGATGGTATTGTTCGCAAAAATAATGATGGGAGTATTTGCTATTTTATTCCTGATCATTATTCTTTATTTTTTAGACAAAATAGACAATAGATGATGTTTATTTTTCTGTTTTTATAGCTTTAAAAATGCTAGTGTTTAATTCAAAACCTATCAGCATAACAATTGCGTTAAAATAAAGCCAAAGTAGAACGATTATTAAAGTTCCTATTGAACCATATAATCTATTATATTGACTAAAATTCTCAATGTAGTAGCCGAATCCTAACGAGGTAATAACAATGAAAAAGGTAGCAAGAATAGCACCAGGAGAAAAGAAGTTCCAATCTGTTTTTTGAGCTGGCCCGAATCGGAATAATGTTGATATTCCAAAAAATAAGAAGCTCAAAAGTATTATCCATTTACCGAAATAAATAAGAGTTAATGAACTAGGCTCTATAAATCCCCATTTGACAAGATAGCTTTGGGCTATTTGTGTAAATACAATTAACGAGATGGCAACAATAAGCATTATTGCTAATATTATAGTGAGGTTTAAAGCAATTAATCTTTGTTTCCAAGCACTTCTACTTTCTTTTATGTGAAAAGAGCTGTTGAACGCTGCCATTAAAGAATTAACACTATTTGTAGAGAAGTAAAGAGCCATAATAAAACCAAAGGAAAGTAATCCTCCTCTTGGGTGATTGATTATGTTATTTAGTGTTAAGAAAAATGATTCGTTAGTTGATGGAGGTAATACATCATTTAATAATTGCAATAAAATTTCCTGAAAATCATTTATTGGTATGTAAGGAATAAGTGTAAATAAGAAGATTAGTGCAGGAAAAAAAGCTAAGAAAAAGTTAAATGCAATTGATGATGCTCTAGTTGTTATGGCTCCTTTTTCAATTCCTTCAAAATAAAAGCTAGCTACTTCAAATAGGTTCATGCCTTTGAAACCGGGTAAAACTATTTTTTTACTCCAATTGATCAGAAATGAAAATCTATTTTTAAAATTCATCAAATTGCTTTTAAACTTAAATCTAAACTTTGTATGGAATGTGTTAGCGCTCCAACAGATATAAAATCAACGCCACATTTTGCATATTCTGCAATAGTCTCTTCCGTAATTCCTCCAGAAGATTCTGTTTGGTATTTGTTTCCAATTAGTTCTACAGCTTTAATAGTATCTTCAATAGAAAAATTATCGAGCATTATTCTATGAATATTTCCTTGTGATAATATTTCAACAACTTCTTCTATGCTTCTCGCTTCAATTTCAATATGGATATTAATTTCTTTCTCTTCTTGGTATAGATTCGCTTTTTGAATAGCAGCTGATATTCCTCCTGCAAAATCTATATGATTATCCTTAATCATCATCATGTCATACAATCCGAATCTGTGGTTTGTTCCTCCACCAATCTTTACAGCTAGTTTTTCTAGATGTCTGAAGTTTGGAGTTGTTTTTCGAGTATCTAAAACCTGTGCTTTTGTTCCTTTAATTAAGGTTTTAATTTTTCGAGTTTTTGTTGCAATTGCACTCATTCTCTGCATGCAATTTAAAACAAGTCTTTCAGCAGTTAGTATAGAAATAGAAGGGCCTTCTACTTCTAAAATAATATCTCCAACTTTTATAGAATCTCCATCTTTAATAAAAACAGTGACCTTTATAGAAGGATCTACTTTTAAAAAAATAAACTTTGCAACTTCTACACCAGCAATAACGCCATTTTCTTTAACAAGTAGTTTTGCTTTACCTATTGCAGATTTAGGAATGCAGGCTAAAGAGGTGTGATCTCCTTCGCGAATATCTTCTTGAAGCGCGTTTGTTATCAGTTTATTTAATTCTTCTGTCATTGATTTTTAATCTATTAAGCAAATTGATTAATTTTGCTGAAAATTACAATCTTTTTTTGTGAAAATAGAATTAATTATTGTTGGTAAAACCGACGCCGATTGGGTTAAGCAAGGTTTTGAGGTATATCAAAAGAGATTGTCTCATTACATCTCCTTTAATACTACTATTATACCCGATTTGAAAAATCGTAAAAACTCAGCGATAGACCAACAAAAAGATCAGGAAGGAATTTTAATTTTAAAACAACTTCAAACATCTGATTTTGTAATTTTACTAGATGAAAACGGTAAGCAATTTGATTCGGTTCAATTTTCTGATTTATTACAGAAAAAAATGAATTCAGGTATTAAACGATTGGTATTTGTAATAGGGGGACCTTACGGGTTTTCTTCCGAATTATATCAAAAAGCAAATCAAAAAATCAGTCTTTCAAAAATGACTTTCTCTCATCAAATGGTTCGTCCGTTTTTTGTAGAGCAATTATACCGAGCATTTTCCATATTAAATAACGAACCATACCACCATCAATAATTATGAATATAGTATTTGCTACAAACAATCCAAATAAGCTAGCTGAAGTAAGGGCTCTTTTGCCCTCTAAAATTACAGTTTTAAGTCTTCAAGATATTAATTGTAATGAAGAGTTGCCAGAAAATGGGGATACTTTAGAAGACAACGCTACTCAAAAAGCCTATTATGTATTTGATAATTATGGCTATAATTGTTTCGCCGATGATAGTGGTTTAGAAATAGATGCTCTGGATGGCCGTCCTGGAGTGTATTCTGCTAGATATGCTGGCCCTGAATGTCTTGCGGATGATAATATGGATAAGGTTTTGAAGGAATTAGATGGTGTTGAAAATAGGGATGCTAACTTTAGAACTATTATTTCATTAGTAATTAATGGAAATGAGGTTCAGTTTGAAGGAATGATAGAAGGACAAATTATTCCAGAGAAGTGGGGTAGTGAAGGTTTTGGCTATGATCCAATATTTTTGCCAGACGGATTTGAAGAAAGTTTTGCTCAAATGTCTCAAGATAAAAAAGGTGGGATAAGCCACAGAGGATTAGCCGTAAAAAAACTAATTTCTTTCTTGTCTAAATAAGATTAAAATAGACTTTTAATTAACCTTAATTTGTGAGTGTGTTTTTTCTCTTCTGCATTAAAAATACCTTGTTGGTCGATTCTGTCAATTCTGACTTTACCTGAAGCATGAATTATAAAATTATCTTCTAAGATAATTCCTACGTGTGTTATTTTTCCTTCGTTATTGTCAAAGAAAGCTAAGTCACCTGGTTCTGATTCTTCCACAAAGCTTAGAGTAGCGCCTATTTCGGCTTGTTGATATGCGTCTCTAGGTATTTCTATTCCTTGAAGTTTGTAGGCTATTTGAGTAAAGCCTGAGCAATCGATACCTAATGGAGATCTTCCTCCCCATAAGTATGGAGCGTTTAGAAACATCATTGCATTATGTACAATGTGTTCTTTATTTTTTGACCCCTTGGTTGTTAGTCCGTTATGGCTAAATTCTTTGTCGCCGATAATAAACTTACCATTGTCATATAAGGGAAGAGTGCTTCCTATGGCAATAGTTGTAGCTGTGTCCGATTCTACAATGTCTAATAAGTCACAACTTATTGTAGGTATATGATTATCTATTTCAGTATAGTAATTTTTATCTATTTCATGCCATTGTTTGTTGCAAATCCATCCTTCGTATTTGTCGTGTGATAATCTTATTTTGCTCCACTTAGTTCTAGTTTCTAGCACTTTAAAGTGCTCGCCAAACAAAATCTGACTAACCATTTCTGATTGATCAGAGCCTTCTAGTCGCATAGGAACTATTGAAAGTATTGAAATACCGTATCTCATAAAACCAAAAATAAAAAAGAAAAGCCCACTTATTTAGTGGGCTTCAACTAGATATTAACATTAAGTGTTAGTTAAGTTCTACTACAATTGCAGAAGCACCACCACCACCATTGCATATACCGGCAGCGCCTATTTTACCGCCATTTTGTTTTAATACATTTAACAATGTAACTACAATTCTTGCACCAGAACATCCTAGGGGATGGCCTAGTGAAACAGCTCCACCATTTACGTTTACTTTAGTTTTGTCTAAGCCTAATTTTTCGATATTAGCTAAACCAACAACAGAAAAAGCTTCGTTTAATTCGAAGTAATCGACGTCGTTTACAGTAATTCCAGATTTATCTAATGCTATAGGAAGTGCTTTTGCAGGAGCAGTAGTAAACCAATCAGCTTGATGAGCAGCATCGGCATAACTCTTAATTTTAGCAAGAGGAGTAAGTCCTAATTCTTGTGCTTTTTCAGCGCTCATTAAAATTAAGGCAGCGGCTCCGTCATTTAAAGTTGAAGCATTTGCAGCAGTAACGGTTCCTTCTTTATCAAATACTGGTCTTAGTGCTGGAATCTTTTCCATTTTAACATTTCTGAATTCTTCATCTTCAGAAACTATTACATCTTCACCTCTTCTTTGTGGAATGCTAACAGAAACAACTTCCTCCTTAAAATTACCTTTATCCCATGCGCTCGTACTTCTGTTGTAAGATTCGATTGCAAATTCGTCTTGTTGTTCTCTTGTAAAGTTCATTTCTTTTGCACATAATTCTGCACAATTACCCATATGAACGTTGTTGTATACATCGGTTAATCCATCTTTTACTAAACCATCAATTAAGTTCATGTTACCTAATTTTTGACCAGTTCTTCCGTTTAAGTAATGAGGAACAGACGACATGTTTTCCATTCCACCAACTACAACTACATCATTATCACCACACATAATTGTTTGTGCACCTATCATAATTGATTTCATTCCTGAAGAACAAACTTTATTGATTGTAGTACACGGAGTTTCTTCTGAAAGACCAGCAAAAATAGCAGCTTGACGCGCAGGTGCTTGTCCTAAATTAGCTTGTAAAACATTTCCCATAAAAACTTCATCTACTAATTCTGGCTTAATTCCTGCTTTAGAAATGGCTGCTTTTATGGCTGTAGCACCAAGTTTAGTGGCTGGAACGGAAGATAACTTACCTCCGAAGCTTCCAATAGGTGTTCTTACTGCTGATACTATTACGACTTCTTTCATAATCTGATATTTTGTTCTTTATTTTTTCGTTAATTAGCGGTTGCGAAATTAAGAAAAATGATCAAAGATTATTGTTTTGTTACACGCTTATTTATTAAACTCTAAAGCATTGTTATGATATCTAAACTTATATCTCTTATTCAGAACAATCATTTCAAAATTCAAAGGGTTTTCTTGTTTTTGATTTCTACTACTTTAATTGTTTTGATGTTTCCTCGTCAAACCTCATTTAAATTCGAAATTCAGAAAGGAAAACCATGGAAACATGAAACTTTAATTTCTCCTTATGATTTTTCAATTTTAAAATCAAAAGAAGATTTAGTTAGTCAGCAAAAATTAATCATTGATAATAACAAGCCTTATTTTGAAATCGACCCAACTGTTTACTCCATAAAAGCAGAGGAGTTTATGAGTAGCTTTGATCAAAAGTGGGCTTTAGATAAAAAAGTAAATAAAGATAGTAGGTTTACTTTTTTTAATCTAAAAAAGAAGAATAAAAGAACTAATAAAAAAGAACGACTTGCTTACTTGGGTTTGCAAAAACTAGAATATGTCTTTAACAATGGAATTGTTCAATTAACCGATGAAATTGAAACAAAGGGAGTTGATTTTGAGATTCTATTGAGCAAAGAAAATGTTGCTGAGGTAGTTCGTTATAGCGATTTATATACCATAGAAAAAGCGGCTCAATATATTAGCGATATTTCAGGATTATCAGAAAATGAAAAAGATTTCTTATCACCACTTATGTTGGAGTCGCTTACTCAAAACACTTACTTCAATAAGCTTAAAACTGAAAAGCTATTAGAACAAGATCTAAAAAATCTTCCAAATTCTAGAGGAAAGGTGAAAAATGGACAGGTTATAGTCTCTCAAGGGGAGCTAGTAACCGATGAAAAGTATCAAATGCTTTTGTCTTATAAAAAGAAATATGAAGGTAAAAACTGGAGAGATAACTCTTCTTCATGGCTGTTTTTGGGTCATTTGCTTTTAGTATTTGTGGCGCTTTTAATTTTTTATTTATTTCTTAAGCAGTTTAGACCCGAAATTTTTCAAGACAATAAAAAAATCACATTCCTTTTAACTATGGTGTTGCTAATGGTATTAGTCGCATCTATTTCATTTAAAATGTCTGCAATTTCGGTTTATTTAATCCCATTTTGTTTACTTCCGATTATTCTTAAAGCATTTTTTGATACTAGATTATCTTTGTTTACTCATCTAATAACCATTATTATAATTGGTTTCATTGCACCTAATGGGTTTGAATTTATCTATTTGCAATTGTTGGCAGGAATAGTATCTATACTTTCTGTATTGCAGATGTATAAGAGAGCTCATTTGTTTTTGTCAGCAGCAAAAATTATCGCTATTTATTTAGTTTCTTATTTTGCAATTTCCTTAACTCAGGAAGGAAGTCTAGATACTGTTAACTTTTCTAATTTTGCTTGGTTTGCTGCCAATGGTGTTCTGACTCTTTTAGCTTATCCATTGATTTTTGCTTTCGAAAAAATCTTTTCATTAGTTTCGGATATTTCTTTATTGGAGCTCTCGGATACTAATAATCCTTTACTAAGAGAGTTAGCTCAAAAAGCACCAGGTACTTTTCAGCATTCTATACAGGTTGCTAATTTGGCAGAAGAAGGTATCCTAGAAATAGGAGGAAATGCATTGCTAGTTAGGGCAGGGGCTTTGTACCATGATGTTGGTAAGATGACCAATCCACAATTCTTTATTGAGAACCAACACTCGGGAATAAATCCTCATGATAATCTATCGTTTGAAGAAAGTGCCCAGATTATAATTAACCATGTAAATAATGGTGTGATTATTGCAAAAGAAAATAAACTACCTGATGAGTTAATTGATTTCATTAGGTCTCACCACGGAACTAGTAGAGTGGGTTATTTCTATAGGCAATATGTTGCAAGCTTCCCTGATGATCAGAATGCTTTGGATAAGTTTACTTATAGCGGACTAAAACCATATTCTAAAGAAACGGCTATACTTATGATGGCTGATGCTGTAGAGGCAGCTGCAAGGAGTATCAAAAACCCAACTGCTGAAAATATTGATAGCTTGGTAGAGAAAATTATTAACAGTCAAATTGATGACAATCAATTTGAAAACGCTGATATTACTCTAAAGGATATTACTAAGGTTAAGAAGCTTTACAAAAAGAAGTTACAAAGTATTCATCATTTAAGGGTAGAATACTAGTTTACGAAAATTCTTTTTGCATCTGTTGATACATTGTTTTGGAACTGTCTAATTACATAGATTCCTTTTTTTAGACCTAAGTTTCGGAAACTCTTTTTATGTAATCCTTTTTCTAGTTTTTCTTCAAAAATTGTTTTCACTAATCTTCCCGAAACATCGCAAATATCTAGTTTAACATTCCCGTTTTTACTAGTATAAAAATTTATTTCAAACTCGTTTACTATAGGGTTAGGCGCAATAGATCTAACACATGATTTATTGTCATTTCTGTTGTAGTCGAATGTACCTACAGTTTCAGACTCTACATTTAAATAGATATCAAAAACGCCATTTAGGTTTTGATTGTCGTCTGTGGCCAGAGGAATTATTCTGTCTGCTGCTTCAGGGTCAGAAGCCCAAGGGTCTATGTCAATAGATGTATCTCCTTCAAAATACAATTGAGTTACTAAACTCGGATTGTTTAAATAGGTGACTTTGAAATGTATATGGCTAGGACGGAAGTTTGCTCCATTTAAATATTTTCCTGGTTGAATGCTTTCAAAAGAATAATTTCCGTTTTCATCGCTATAAATTTTACCCCTATAGTCAATGTCTTCATACCCGCCTTCGTAGTTAGCTTGCCACACATCTATTAAGGCATTAGGAATAGGGCTAGTGCAATCTTTAGCGTATATCGTCCCAGTTATATACATTCTAGCTACACCTTCCGTAAAGGGAGCTATAACACTTATATTTGGAGCCCCTTCAATAAAAAAGGGGCCTAGTATATCGTCTGTGGTAATACATTCCTCTTGACTAGCAAAGCTTCTAAATGGTATAAATGGAAGCATGCCTAAACCAAAAAATGATTTAAGTGCTTTTCTTCTGCTGAATTTTTTATTTGACTCCAATGGCTGATATTTCTACGTTAACACTCTTAGGTAATTCGCTTACTTGAACAGCTTCTCTTGCTGGCGGGTTTTCATTAAAATACGTTTTGTAAACCTCATTTATTGAGGCATATTGATTCATGTCTTTTAAGAATATAGTACATTTTACTACATTAGAAAAATCCATGTTTGCAGCTTCTAAAACAGCCCTTAGATTTTTCATTACCTGATGGGTTTCCGCCTCTATTGTTTCTAAAACTAAAAGGTTGGTTTGAGGGTCTATAGCTATTTGACCAGAGCTATATAATGTTCCGTTTGCTAGAACAGCTTGGCTATAAGGGCCAATAGCTTGGGGTGCGTTTTTTGTTGTTATAATCTCTTTCACTTCGTAAAGATATAAAATTTACCTTTGCACTGGTAGTAATAGCCTTCATCGCTTCTTAGGAAGAGGAAAGTCCGGACACCATAGAGCAACATAGCGGATAACATCCGTCCATCGGAAGATGAGGACCAGTGCAACAGAAAGCAAGTACAGTTCGGCTGTAGTGAAACCAGGTAAACTCTATGTGGTGCAATGTCATGTATACCAAGAACAGGGGTTGCTCGCTCAATCTTGGGGGGTAGGCAGCTTTAATGCTTTAGTAATAAAGTGTATAGATAAATGATGGAGCTCTTTATTGAGAACAGAATCCGGCTTATAAATTACTACTTGCTGCCCCTTGTGGGCAGCTTTTTTTTATACTTTTACAGAATGAATATTATATTTAAAACACTACTAATACTTCTGATTAGCCTCAATACTTTTGCTCAAGATGGTATTGTTAGATCTATCTTTTTAGATTCGGTTATGATCTCTTCGGTTAAAGAAGGGTTTAGTGTGGAAGAATTTGTTCATTACGTTAAATCAGATACTAGCTTTTATCAAGGGTTTAAAAATCTAAGGTATTACCCGCATGATTACGATAGCGAACTAACTATTTTTAATACCAAGAACGAACAAGTAGGATTTTTATACCGTTCGGGAAAGTACGAAGTAGAAGATAACATTCTTACGGTTCGTATTGATTCCTCATACGATGATGGTAAAATATACAATAGAAAGGGCAAGTATAAATACTATACTCCTGAGTTTTTCGATTATGTTTTTTTCCCAAAGGATACTTTAACAGTAAGTAAATATTCTAAAAGAGACAATGAAGATGCCGATGATAAGGATGAGCAAAACGAAAACGATGCTAAAGTAATTGTTTTTAATCCTGGATCAATAAAAGTAGAAAAAAGCACAGGAAACAGTAAAAAAAAGCTTGCTATTTTTGATGTTTCAATGCAAAAATATTACGATTACAAGATTTCCCAAACCTTCTATAAAGATTCTATTGAGTGCTATGCTTTTACTTGTGTGATGAAAGACTCTCTAAGTTCTAAAGACAAAGACGACGTGCTTATTAGAGAGTTAGTTTCTTACTTCGATAAAGACAATTTTAAAATTCTTTACAGAAAGTACGTTATGCAATACGACTACTGGGTGGTTGACTTAGAAGTAACCGTTGAAGTAGAAATGGGTTATAACAATAACGTACTTGTTCCAGAATACATTTATTACAATGGATATTGGGATATTCCGTTTAAAAAAGCGGAAGTAGCTAGCTTCAAGCTATGGAACAAAAACTTTATCTATAGAGATTAAAGTTTAGAATGACTTCCATCACAAAAGGCGCCATTTGCTGATTGTTTACAAGTACACCAAGCAACTTTCTTAGCTTCTTCAATCACTACAATAGTAGGAGACATTCCACTTCCTTTGTGTGTACCATCGCAAAAAGGTACGTTTTTTGTTAAACCACAACTACACCATGCTTTCTTTCCTGGCTCCATATCCATTACGATAGGAGTCTTACTTTCTTTATTTGTCATAATTTAATTTATTCTTGTGATGCTAAAAATCTTTCTGCGTCTAAAGCTGCCATACATCCCGTACCAGCAGAAGTTACTGCTTGTCTGTATACATGGTCTGCAACATCTCCTGCAGCAAATACACCATCTATTTTAGTTTTAGAAGTACCTGCTTCAACGATTAGATAACCGTTCTCGTCCATGTCAAGCTGATCTTTAAATATATCTGTATTAGGCTTGTGGCCAATTGCTACAAAAAATCCGGTTGCAGGAATGATAGTTTCTTCTTTAGTTACGTTATTAATTGCTGTAACACTTTCTACTCCCTTCTCTCCGTTTATAGATTTAGTCTCGTTGTTGAATAGAACTTTAATGTTTTCGGTTCTGAACACTCTATGTTGCATTGCTTTAGAAGCTCTCATTTCGTCTCTTCTAACCAGCATAGTTACATTAGTACAAAGTTTAGCTAAATAAGTAGCTTCTTCTGCTGCCGTATCTCCAGCACCTACAACTACTACGTCTTGTCCTTTGTAAAAGAATCCGTCACAAACCGCACAAGCAGAAACTCCAAATCCGTTTAATCTTTCTTCATCGGGAATTCCTAACCATTTAGCAGAAGCACCAGTTGCGATAATAACCGTACTTGCCAAAACGTTTTTGGTTCCGTCAATCTCTACTTTAAAAGGACGCTCTGAGAAGTCTACTTTACTAACCATTCCCCATCTTGTATCTGTATCGAATCTTTCGGCTTGGGCTTTAAAATCTTCCATCATTTTGGTTCCGTCTACTCCATTAGGGTAGCCTGGGTAATTGTCCACTTCTGTTGTAGTAGTTAACTGTCCACCTGGTTGCAGTCCTTGTATAACCACGGGCTTTAAATCGGCTCTAGCTGCATAAATTGCTGCAGAATATCCTGCAGGACCTGATCCTATAATCAATACTTCGATGTGTTCTATTTCTTGTGACATATTTTTATAAATTTTTTCTCTTCGAGAACGTTTGTAAAATTATAATATTTCAAATAATAATGGGAAATATTTTTGAGTATATGTTGTATCTTCTTTGCAGATGATTTTATAGTAAGTTGCTGCTTGGCCAATAAAACCTCCAAATCCGTTTTCTACATTCGACTGTAGATTGATAGGTTCTGCAAAAGGGTTGCCCGTACTTTGAGCTTGGTATTCTAAAGATCTCCAAAATAAGTAAGACTCGTAATCGATTTGGCTTAACTTTACTAAAACAGTATCTGGGTAAACAGGTCTGTCATGTTCTAAAATAGTTTGACCTGATTTAAAATAGCCTCTCTCATCTCCTTCAAATACTACATCATCAAAATCTCCAGTTAGAAAAGTACTAAGATTTCCTCTTTGAAAAAAGGTATCAAAAGAAGTTCCGTTTAGTCCTTCAAAGTCATTTCTTACAAATCCCCAAAGTGCTTTAGCAAATAAAGGATCTGAACTTTGAGAAACGCTTATGCTATTTGGTGTAACACCTTCAGGCGGATTTTCGCCCCATTGAGTTTCTTTGGTATGTGCTAATCTCTTGTGCTCGATCATGATGGTGTTTCCTAGTGTGTCGGGGTCGCTATATCGAAACCAGATATTTCCTAAGTTTACTCTTGGAGCTGTTTCATCGTTTAGAAACCATATGCTATCCATTTGATGTTCGTTAGGAATAATCGTTGTAGCACTTAAAGTGTCACCATTATGGTAAACGTTTAGTTGGTATTGCTCTCCAAATTTTCCTATGGCAGAAGAGTAAGGAGCTTCTTCTAAAAAATTAATTGGCCATTCGATGTAAAAACCTGGTACAGATATTGCGATAGAGTCTATTGCATCGTCTATTTGTGCAATCCCAAAATCGGGAATGTCATTAATGTTAATTAAATCGACTGTTACACCATCTTGATTGGTAACAGTTACTTGGGCATCTTTTACATATAGATCCGCTAATGAAGAGGCTCCAACAGGAGAGAAGTAAGGCTCGCTATTAGTAAGAATGATATAAGCAGGATAGCCGTCTTGAATTACCCCTTCGACTACTAATTTGTTTTCTGTATTTCCTTGGCTAAAGTCAATTTCTTTCTCAAATTCGAAACCACAAGAAGAAATAAAAATAGTACTAATAAGGATGTAAATGTATTTTCTCATAGGATTAAAAGTTAAAATTCCATGCAATAGAAGGAATGATTGGGAATAATGAAATTTGGAATGCCTTAGGCTCTAATTGGCCATCGCTTAAAGAACCTTCTCCCTCTACGTCGAAGTAAATGAAGTAAGGATTGGCACGGTTATAAACGTTATAAATAGAAAAATTCCAAGAGGAATTAAATTTCTTGTTGGGTTTATTTCTGGTGTAAGTAGCAGATATATCCATTCGGTGATACGGACTCATTCTGTAGCTATTGCGATCGCCAAATTGAGTAAACAAATTACCATCAACCACATATCTGTCAACCGTAGGAGTGAGGGTGTTTCCTGTTGCGTATACAAAGATAGCAGAGAAGACCCATTTGTCGTTCAGTTCGTGAGTAGCAGTAACCGACAAATCGTGTGTTCTGTCGTACTTGGCAGGGAATAATTGTCCGTTATTTAATTCTTCGAAATACCTTTCTGTTTTGGCAATAGTGTAACCAATCCATCCTGTAGTTTTTCCTAATCTTTTCTTGATGAAAAATTCTAGCCCGTATGATTCTCCACTTCCAAAAGTAAATGCATTATCAGAACTAGAGTTGGTATTGTCTTCTGGAAAAACCCCTTCTTTATATTCTATTAGGTTGTCAATTTTTTTGTGGTATGCTTCAATAGAAGTTTCCCATCTGTTATTGAAAAAGTTTCTAAATAATCCTGCTGCAAATTGTCTTCCATACTGTGGCTTGATAGTTTTAGAACTAGGAATCCATAAATCAGTTGGTAAAGAAACACTAGAGAAAGATGCAAGGTGAACGTATTGGTAGTTCTGAGTATAAGAAGCTTTGAAAGAAGATTTCTTATTTAGTTTATAACGCAAAGATATACGTGGTTCTAGATGGCGGTGGTTGTTAGTGCTGTCTAGGGTTACTTCATTCTTTAGGTAATTACGGAAAGTAATTGGTCCTCCAAACTGAAAGCTGCTATACCTTAAGCCGGCATGAACTTTTAATTCTTCCGAGAATTCTATATCGTCTGAAATGTATAAAGCTCCTTCGTTGGAGTATTGCTTAAAAATAGATTCTGGCTCGAAAGATACGTCTCCAGACCTTCCTGATACAGAACCAGGAACAAAGGTATGGTATGTGAATTGTGTTCCGAATTTAATGGTGTGTTTGTAGTTAGGCAGGTAAGAGAAATCTACTTTGGTATTCCAGTCTCTTACTCCCGAAGAAAGTTCGAATTCGAAGTCGTTCTGTTCGGCAGAAAAAGAAAACTGATAATCGCTAAAAATAACAGAGGTATTCATGAATAGCTTGTCGTTAAACAAGTGGTTCCATCTAGCTGAAGCAGTAGCGTTCCCCCAAGGGATATTGAAATAAAAACCTCTATCCTCATTATTGAAAGTAAAGACATCTCTTCCGAAATAGGTGCTTAAAAATATTCTGTCGTTATCCGATATTCTATAATTTACTTTAGAAGTAAGGTCATAGAAATAATATCCTGTTCCTTTAAAAGCAGAAGAATCGCTAATTAATGGTTTTACCAATACATCAATATAAGTTCGTCTGGCAGAAATAATAAAAGAACTAGTATCTTTTTTTAGTGGACCTTGAAGAGTTAGTTTAGAGGATACTAAACCCAATCCTCCATCTACTTCAAACTTCTTGTTGTTTCCTTCCTTCATCGATATGTCTAGAACAGAAGCTAGTCTACCACCATACTGAGCTGGCATTCCCCCTTTAATAAGGTTGATATCTTTTATAGCGTCGGCATTAAAAACAGAGAAAAAACCAAATAGGTGAGAGGCATTGTAAACCGTTGCTTCATCAAGCAAAATAAGGTTTTGATCTGGCCCTCCACCTCTTACATAAAAACCCGAAGAACCTTCTCCAGAAGATTGCACTCCTGGTAGTAATTGTATGGTTTTCAACACATCTACTTCGCCCATAAAAGCAGGCAGTTTCTTTATATTTTTAACATCTACTCTTAACTGACTCATGTTGGAAGTTTCCACATTTCTGTCAGCTCCTTCTGCTTCAATAACTACCTCATTGGTTACAATAGATGAGTTTTCTAAAGAGATATTTATTCTGAGGTCTTTGTTGAGGTTGATTTTTTTTTGTTGAGGTTGAAGTCCTAAAAAGGAAAAGTCAAGAGTATAATTACCTTCTTCGATAGTGATAGAGTAAAAACCATACTGGTTGGTAGATACTCCTTTCAGATTTTCTTTAATGTAAACAGTTGATCCGATTAGAAACTCTCCTGTTTCAGCTTCTTTTACGAAGCCACTAACCGTATATTTTTCTTGAGAAAAAGTTAGCTGTGAGCAGAAAATAAAAAGAAGGCAAAAAAGATATTTTTTCATTGTTGGTAAAGAATGTAATTGTATCGTACAAAGGTAAAACAATTACAAAGGATAATATCTATACTTTTTCTTTAATTTTTAGTTTTCAGCCAGATTTATTAAAATAAACTCAATGAATTATTTCTATTTAAATGGATCATTTTTTCCCAAAATGGGTTATTCATGTTATGATTCCATATTCAATAGTTAAGTTTTTTTGTTGATAGAAATAAATGTCTAAATAGCATAAGGGAGATTTTAATCTTTCCTGGCAATTCCTTAAATTAAGTTTGAATATCTTTTCTATTTTCAAGTTTTTGTACTATTGTTATTCTATAACAATATTTTTAGAGTTTATATAATTGTAAATGCGGATTTCAACATTATTCGAAATCCGCATTTACGATTATAGATTATCACATCTTTTATCTTGTTGCAGTCCCAGTAGGGAAGCTTCCTAAATTTTGCACGAAACTATGATTTGCTGGTGCTACGTCCGCTGCCGGAGATACATCAAGCATTAATGGTTTTAACAAAAACGGTGTAAGAGGGCTATTATCTGGACTAGGTTCTATTGTAATAACCACTTTTCTTCCTCTTATGTCTAATGGGAATGTTTCGCCAGTTGGAGCATTTAAGAAGAAGTCTTCTCCTGGTACTGGTGGGCCAGCGTTGCTTTGAGTTCCGCTATACGGATTTCCGCTATCTACGGTATTAAATTCTGTAAATGTACCTGTAGAAATTGGACCTACATCGCCAATAACCCAACCTTCATAAACCCATCCAACAGGAAGAGTAGGAAGAACTAAGCCAGCGGTAGGAGGTGCTCCTGGAGTTCCAAACCAAACACCATTTTCATCGTTTCCGTTGTTGGTTCCAGTTTCATCCGTCGGAGTTCTTAAAAAAGCTACTCCAGCAGCTGAAGAGAAGTCTCCTATTGCAGGAGCGGTTGTTGTAGAAATTGTAGCTGTATCACCCGAAAAGTCTCCTGCAATTAATTTTTGATCAGAAGGGGTTGGATCTGGATCTACTGTCGGCTCAATAGTTAATACAAACTTTGTTGCCGCCGTTAGATCATCGGCATTTACCGTATAGGTTTGTGGAAAAGTAACGCTCGAAAACCTTCCTGTACTTACAGGGTTTCCATCAACTATAATCCACCCTTCATAAACAAAGTCGTCACCAAGTGCTTCTAATCCTGATAAATCTACTCTTAATTCTGAAGTTGTTGTAGTGTCATCATCTTTGTTACAGCTAATAAAAACTGAAGTTCCAATAATCACAACTAAAAATAATTTTAATTTTTTCATTGTATTGCTTTATAATATTATGCCTACTAATGTTTTATGTCTGTTTTCGGCTTATTCCGACATCTTATTTTTTTTAGTCTAGTATTCTAACACCAACTATTATTACAAGCTATATTTAACTAATAAATATTATTTTTAAAACACACCTTATAAATAAGATTGCATAAAAAAAATACTCTCATAGCTAATTGCTATAAGAAGGATAAGAAACTAAAAAACATGAAATGTGAATATAGAGTTTCATGGCTCAGAGTCTTTAAGTGATGTAAATTTAACAAAAAATTGCTAATTAATTATTGCTCGTTTTAACTAAAAAACAGGATTTTCAACCATCTTTGTTTCTATTGCTTCTCCGTCTTTATATATAACGGTTATGTTGAGTATTCCTTTATCGTAAAATTTCCATAGACCAGATCTGTTTCCTTCTTCAGAATATCCCTCTCTAATCAGGACACCTAAATCGTCATAGTATTTACAGAGTCCGTTAAGTTTTCCATCTTTGTATACTTCTGAGCTTTTAATAAACCCTTGTTCGTTGTATAGTTTTAGTGAGCCATGAGGTTTTCCTTCTTTATGGAAGCCTATCTGTTCTAAATTACCGTTTTCGTGAAATAGAATTGCTTTTCCGTGCCATTTTCCATTCTTGTAGTTTATCTTATACCAAAAATTTCCATTTTCAAATTTTCTTTGCCAAAAACCATCTTTTCTATGATCTACATAGGTTCCACTGCATTTGAAACTTCCGTCAGGATGTAAACGTTCCCATTCTCCTTGCCATTTACCATCCTCATCGGTATAGTTCATGGTGTCGCTTTCTAAGGTATTTGTAGTAATAGACCATGAAGCAAGAGGAAGTAATATCACTAGTGATATAAATAGAATTAAGTTTTTCATGTTTTTAATTATTGTTTTATTCTTTGAGTACCATATCAATACAAATTACGGCTGCTAGAATTAGAATTCTTAAAGGATCATCTTTAGCAACTGTGTCTTTAATTTCTAGCATATAATTGTCGGCACTTGTAAACATTTCTTTACCTAGCCCAGCCCATTTTTTACTAACATGGCCATATTCTTTTTCGTTTTTTACAAATTTAAAATCCCAACTTGTCCATTTACCTTTGAGTTTGCATAGTTCTCTGTCTTTATCATCGAGAACATTAAATTTACCTCCAATAGAAAATATTTTCTGTTCGAATTTCCCTACTAACTTGTCGCTTTCGTCATAGACACTTACACTAGAGAAAAGAAAAGAAACACCACGTTTTACACTTAGTATTTTTTCTCCTGAAGGAGTTTTTATTTCTATATCAAAAGGAGTCATTCTTTTGTAGTCCGTAAAGCGTAACATTTTGGTGAAAAAGCCCAATTTTTCTTCACGACAATTCATAATTATTTCCTGACTTTCAGGATTATGAATGTCATAATTATTGGCTGCTTTGAACATTCCTACATGTTCTTTTATAAAAAATAGGTTTTGATTTAATATTGGATTCATGGGTTATAGACTTTAATAAATATAAATATATTTAAAAAATGTTTTTGTATGGAAAATTAGAAAAAAGAAAAAATCTATTTTCTGATTGAACGAATGTATAGCTGTTCTACCTTGTCTCTTGCCCATTGTGTTTTTCGTAAAAACTTAAGGCTAGATTTTATGGAAGGATTGCTATTAAAGCAATTTATATCAATTCTGTATCCTAATTCTTCCCATCCAAATTCGTCGACTAAAAATTCTAGGACATCGACTAGTTTAACCCCATGCATAGGATTATTTTTTTGTTTTTCTATGAGTTTATTTTCTTGGCTTTCTGAAACTGATTTACTCATCTAATTGTTTATTATTATTTCCAGGGAATATTTTTGATACGATGTAACCTACAATCATAGCTAAAGCAAAGGATGGTGCCAAAACGTCTAGTTCTTTAAAATAAGGACCTATTCCTTCCATATTTGATACTACAAATTTGAATAGAATTACAGAAATAAATCCGGTTATCATAGATGCTATAGCTCCTTTTTCAGAATATCCTTTCCAGAAAAGAGATAGAATAATCACAGGGCAGAATGTTGCTGCGATTCCTGACCATCCGAAAATCATAATCCAGAAGACTTGTCTATCAGGATAAAGATAATACAGCAGAACAGCTATTGCTAGTGCTGTAATGGCCATTGCTACGGTTACCAATCTAGAAAATTTTGTAAGGTCTTCGTCTTTTAGGTCAGGTCGAAATATTTTTTGATAAAAGTCTCTGGTTACAGCACTAGATGCCAAAACGAGAAGAGAATCGATAGTTGACATTATAGCAGAGAGTACAATCGCTATAAATATTGCTACTAGTATAGTAGGTAAAAATTCGTTGGTTATCATGCTTAAAACATTCTCACCTCCGTTTCCTAAAACAACTTCTGGGTCTTGTCCTTCGCTAGTAAAATATACTCGTCCTAAAATACCAATGGTTACTGCAGCAGCATCTGTTAAAAGGGTGAAAAGAAGGGCTACCCATTTTCCTTTAACAATTTCCATTTCGCTTTTAATGGACATAAAACGAACGTAAACCTGTGGCGATCCTAAGAATCCTAAACCAATCATGGAGAAGCCAAGTATGGTAAATAGATTCATCATTCCGTTAGAGCTTCTTCCCATTATTTGGGTTAGGGTAGGGTCTATAGCGTTTAATCCTGATGTAACTCCAGCTCCTTGATCCATAGAGAACCAAACTACAATTGGTAATAAAACCAATCCGAAAAACATTAAAATACCTTGGAACATATCGGACCAAACAGCGGCAACAAATCCACCAATAAAAATATAAATCAGTACGATAACAAAACCAATAAGGGCTCCTATCCGATAGTCAATATTAAGCATCGATTCGAAAGCAATTCCGGTTACATCCATTTGAGATGCCACGTAGATAACTACAAAAACAACTAGTATAGAGGCCGAAATAATTCGAAGAGTATTGGTTGAAGACTTAAAATGACTTTGTAGGTAATCAGGAATGGTTATTGCTTTATACTCGTCCGATTTTCGTTTAAAGAGCCTAGCCATAAACTGCCAGGAAATAAAAACTCCGAGCAACTCCCCAAGTACTACCCAGTAAGCAGAATATCCTGCTATTGCTCCCATTCCGGTTAAACCGATTAAAAGCCAACCCGATTCTCCTGTTGCTCTTGCTGAAAAGGCTACTGCCCAAAAGCCCATTTTTTTACCTCCTAAATAAAAATCGCTCATTTTTTTTACTCTGCGAGAGGCAATTATTCCTATTAAAAATAAGATGCAAACGTATATTGCTAAAACAAAAATTTTAGTAGCCATTTTTTAGATTTTTTTAACCTTTCGAATATAGGCTTTTAAAGTCGCATTTAAGAACAAATCCTTTAAGAAGTATGAAGAGATGCCATTGTCAAAAAGAAATATCTAATATTATTGTATGATTAATATATCATTGGCTTGTCCGTTTTCTGTAATAATATATAGTTGGTATAAGCCATTAGCTAATCCATTTCTTTCAATAATAATTCTATTGTTTTCGGTCTTGTTATAGGTTCTTATTATTTTCCCGCTAAGATCAATGATATTTATTTCTACATTTTCACCATTATTATTTTTCAACTCTAAGACTGTTTGGTCTGAGAAAGGATTTGGAAAAAGTTCGAAATCAATTGTAGTGTTTTCGTTAATGTTTGTCGGATTTTTAATTTGCACTTCTACGCATCTTGATATTCCGATACATCCGTATTGATCTTCTTCATAGGCACAAAGGTCTGTAAAGCCTTCAAGCGGGCCCCATAGGATTTCTACAACAGAACTATCGTTGTTGGAAGAAATAATCTCTCCTAAGTTAGGAGTGATGCTCCAGTGGTATGTTGTGCCTAGCACGGCATTCGTAATTGTATATTCATTTCCTTGGCTTTGAGTAACACCAGCATTTGCTCCGCTAATACTTGGAATGGTTTCTATTCCAATCTCAGAAAGAGAAAGGTTTAGTGTTGCTGTACTATCGCATCCATTAGAATTTGTGGTGGTATAAGTATATTCTCCGCTTTGGTTATAGGTTTGTCCGTTCCATACATAAGTACTATCGCATGAAGTAATAATAGCATTTGATTGTTCGGTTTGGCATTCTGTAATTTCGATAGTCTGACAAACTATTTCAGAAGAGCAGCTATCCGAAGCTACTAAACAGACATCATAACTTCCTGTGCTAGAAAATTGATGGCTAGTGTTGTAATTACTATTGGAATTATTGTCTCCAAAGTCCCAATTGTACTCAACTTCTAAAGTTGATTCGTTCGTAAAGAAAACCTCCAAATTATCAACTTGATAACTAAAGTCAGTCGAAATACACTTGATACATTTATTATAGTCTACAATATTGTTGTTAATGACAACATCATTATTGTTAGACAAACTATATAAACCCTCATTAAATGGAGTTATCACCATATTATAAGGATTGTAAAAAAAGTCGGTAAAATTGTATTCATAACAATTACTTGTAGTTCCATCGGATGCCAACTTCATGAGCGCTATGTCTAACCCTCCGTTTCCTTCTGATGTTGTTGTTGATAAAATATAAATATGGTCATCTTTCTCAATTAATGTGTGCCCATTTAAACTATAAAAATGTTTTGTCCATAAGGTGTCTCCTTGTAAATCTGTTTTTATTAGATAACAGGTAGTATTTGTAGTGTTTCCTAGAAGATATAGGTTGTTATTGTCTTCAGATATCATCATATATTTGGCACTATTTCCTTGATATTGTTTAGCCGTAATAGTATCTCCATAAGCATCTAACTTTAACAAAGAAACAGTTTGATCTCCATTACCCATAAATACATATGTATAATCATTACTTTCTAAAACTTCTCCCGCAGCTCCAGCAGTTAGAGCATCACCATATCCTAAATTGTAAATCACTGACCCATCAGGACTCATTCTCAAAAGCCACGATTCCCAATTGCCAATTTTATTTTGTCCTGTGTATATTAGGTCTCCATTATCAGCCAATGATACTGAATAGAAAAATTCTGAACCCACTCCATCGAAAACATAATCTTCAATAAGGTTCCCAGATTCATTGATTTTAATAATATATCCTGCCATTAAATTAAATCCATTAGTTGCTGCTCTTCCCGCAATAACAAATTTATTTGTACTTTCCTTAATAATTTTATAACCAACATCTCCACAATAAGCTCCAGCACATCCAGATCCGCCAAATGTTCTGGATCAAATAACGTTTCCTAACAAGTCTGTTTTAACTACAAATACGTCTGTAACACTATCGGTTGTATAACTTGCAGTACTTCCACACATATAATAATAGCCGTTGTCTTCAATTACCGAATTAAATTGGTCTGTTTTGTCGCCACCATAATTCTTAGTCCATAATAAATCTCCATTTAAATCGACTTTCATTAGCATAGCATCAGAGCTATTAACTCCTGCAATTAAGAGATTGTTATCAGATGTTTTAATGAAGTCTGAGCCTTGATTAAAATCAGAATTACCATATAGTTTTGTAAACTCTTGTGCAATTACAAAATTGCTCATTAGAGCCAATAGAAGGGTTAAGAAATATCGCATTATTTATTAAGGTTGTTTAAAAACCAAATATAAAAAAAAACAGAGAGGATTTTGAAGTTAAATGTCTGCCTATCTGTTAATGCTAATTTTCTTGGTAATAGTATTATTGTTAGAAGAGATTTTAATGAAATAGATTCCTTCTGACTCAGAACTCAAATCTATTGTGTTTGTTCCTTTGGTTAGAGATTCTTGTTTGTAAACCAATTTACCTAAAGTATTAAATACCGATAACTTAGTTTGATTTGTCTCATTATCAAAACGAATGTTTATCAATCCGGTAGATGGGTTAGGAGATATGGTAAAAGCATTGCTGAAATTATCGATTTGAGTAGGAATTATGCAATTACTTTCGCATTCGCTTAAGCTTGAGTATTCGCCACTTCCATCCATTGGGTCGATACAGGCTTGAAGGCCATTACATCTATAGCTTTCCACATAGCATTCCATTTCTCCGATTTCTATTGTATCGACATTGGTTGCTCCAATTTGATGAGTCCCACTAGCGATAATGTTTCCTAGATTATCTATAATCTCATAGTTGTTTCCGTTCCATCCATCATTAGAGTTGTCATACATCTCGAATACATAACAATTATATTCTAAGCAAATATTGGTTGATTGAGCTCCTCCTGTTGCAGAAGGGTAATCGTCTCCTATTGCTACAATATTCCAAGCTAAACCTTCAGAGGCGTCTTCTGCGCTAATTACTAGCGTTAATAGATTAGACTCGCAATAGGTGCAAGATCCGTCGTTGATGTCTGCATCGGGGTTGTAGTTAACAGCAGTACTATCGTTACAGCCACATTCTAAGTCAGTTTGGTATTTCATTAAATCATTAAAATACATTTCAGTACTTCTGTTTAATCCTGAAGTTAAATAAACGTCGCAATTAATAACAAAACTTCCTAGAGCCCATCTTGCTCCACCTGGGTGAGATTCTAAAGATGTCCAAGAGTCTGTTTCTGGAGTATACTCCCAGAATTCACCAGAATCTAGTGGGCCGTGGTTGTCGCCATCGCCACTCAAGATATATCCTTTTCCGTTTAAAGAAAATTGTGTTCCCGCTACTCTTCCTTCTCCAGAAAATTCGTTTAAAGTTATCCAGCTATCATTGCTAGCATCGTATTTGTAAAAGTCGTTGTAAACGTTAATATTTCCGTTTATAGTATTTCCGTGACCAAAGCCAACGTAAGCTATACCGTCTATTCCAAAGTAAAATGGGTGATGTCTGTTTCCGTTTTCAAATTCTGCTTTTTCTGTCCAACTGTCTGTTGTAATATCGTATTGCCACCAATCTCCTAAATTACCCATAGAGTTACTACCTAGTCCCATGTAAATTTTGTCATCAGCAAGTATTAAAGCCGGATGGTTTCTTCCTCCTGAAGGGAAGTTAGCTAAAGCGATCCATTCGTTGTTAGCGAATTCGTATCTCCACCAATCTGTTGGAAATTCAGATCCATAAGAGCCAAAACCTACATAGGCAAACTGTTCATCGCTCACTGCATAAGAAAACCCTCTAGGGCCTCCAGGAAAATCTGCTAGTTGCTCCCAAGTATTGGTTTGAGAATCATAACGATGAACATCATCTAAATACTCACCAAAACTATTGTTACCTGCCATTACAAAACCATATCTGTCGTCAGAAAAAGTAATAGGGTGGTGACGGCTATCTCCATTGTAAGAGTCTAAACTAGTCCATGACTGGGCTTGAGATTCTGAAAACACAGAGCTAATTAGTAAAACTAATGAAAGGATAAAAGTTGGAATGAATTTAGACATCTTTGTATATAAGTTAAGAGGTACAAATTTACTCAAAAAGAAATTATCTTTTAAAAGCTAAATTTATTAAAAACTAAGGTTTTATAGGTTCTAATTTTATGTAAAGGAGCAGTCGCCGTCACCATCCTGAATTTCGAATTTACTTTCTATTAATTGAGAATCAAAAAGGTTAGAAACTAAATAATTTCTATTTATCTCTTTTTTAAATAGGGCAGAGTTGCTTTGTTTTTTTAGCTTTAGTGCTAGTTCGTTGTGAAAGCAAGTGAATGTTTTAATTTTCCATTTAATAAGATGGTAGTTGACTACTTTTACTATAGTTTCTAAACAATTATTATGGTACAGATAGGGGATTTTTAAATCATCATTTCTTCGAGAAAATATTATAAAGGCGATAAGCTTATTTTGTTTGTTGTATATTTTTAGTGGAACAAATTCAAATCTTTTGTCTACGGACGAAAAGTGATATTTTTTACTATTCGAATCTTCTTCAGAATTTATTATCCAAGGATTTTTTAAAATCCAGTTTAACTCCTGAGTTCTTCGCTTGAATAATTGGTTTTGCTGTTTGTCTTTAATAAAATTTTCTATTTCATTATCTATATGCTCTATGTGTTTTAAGCTAATATTTTTTAGTTTTTCATTTAAGAAATAAAAACGACAATCAAAAATAGCGTTTAATAAAAAATCAAGCACTTTTAATAAAGACTTTGCTTTTCTAAAGAGATTTTTTTTAGGAGGCAAAATAGTCTGCAAGCTAAATCTTACGTAAAGTCTAAAGCCTTTTTTATGCTTTAGATTGACAAAACTTTTAGTTTTGTCATAGAGTCTTTTTGCAGGGTCAGTAAATTCTGTAATAAGAATTTTTTTGTTCCATAGTTCAAGGCTTTTCTGTACTAGTTGCAAGGCTATTTTTTTATCTCTTTGGTTTTCATCTATCCATAAACAACTTAACCATCCCCATTTTTCTACTTTATTATTATTGATTATTTGCTCGGGCAGAACCCCTAAATATCCTACTAATTGTTTGTTTTGGAAGGCTAAAAGTAAAAGTATATCGGTATCGTTTGCTCTAGGGTTTTTTATATGTGATATAGCTCTGTGTTTGCTAATTGGCAAATGTTTTAGCTTTTGATATTCTCTAGAGTTTATAAATTCAGATAAAAGCTGTTTATTAAGAAGTCTTATTTCAATCATTTTCTTTTTATTACGTTTTTTCCTAAAGGCATTTTTAATAGATAATATAGCAATTCTGAATTAAGAATTTGCTTGGCAGACATGTTGGTCATTTCGAAAGGAATACGCTGAAAGTTATTAGCTATACTGTCTTTTTTTTGTCCAGCACTTCCAAAAGTTGTTTCTGCAATATTGTTTTGTTTAAGTTGATTATAAAATTCCTTAGAAACCTTGTAGTCTGTAAATGGAAAAGAAAATATTTTATAATCTAAACAGAAATTAGTGCAAATACTTTCAATACTTTCTTTTGTCTGTTTTAACTGTTCTTGCATTTCTAGATATTGATATTCTGGGTGATCTATGCTATGCCCTCCAAAACTAAAACCTTTGGTTACTAGTGCTTTAATTTGCTTGCTTGTGAGATATGGTTTCTCATTTAGTAAAAAACCTTTGAAATCATAATTTATTAATTGTGCTAATTTGTCTAACAAATCTTTGTTTTGATAGTCTATAGATAAAATGTTTTCTGTTGTGCTTTTTGTGTTTGAAAATAAGGTCTTTGCTTTTAAATCTAATTTAGAATCTTTTTGTAATTCGTTAATTAATAAACTGGCTTTGTATCGATAAAAAAGGTCTTTATTGTCAATAAAATTACTATTCAAAAAACAGATTGCTGGAATTTCTTTTTGTAAAAGGATAGGAGCTATCACATCATGAAATTCGCTTAGTCCATCATCAAATGATAATAAAAAAGAAGGTTTTTTATTTTTTTTATTTGTTTCTGAAAGCACCTTGAATTCTTGATAATCGATAGGCTTGAAATGCTTAAGAAGAAAATCTAGGTCTTTTATAAAGTCTTTTGTCCCTTTGGGCTGATAAAGGTTCTTTATGTGTGGCACGTCTAGATCAGAAATAGTGTGATAAAAAGGAAGTATCATTGACTGTCTACATACTCTTTTTAAAAGAGAAGTAGGAATAATACTAGCTCCTAGATTCACGCTAGAAATAAATGTATTCCTGAAGTTTTTCATGTTTTAGGATTTGGTTTATTTCATTGTTAACTTCCTTTTAGCTTGCAATGTTTTTTAGCTATGAAACAAGATTATCAGAATTATTAATCCTATCAGGTATAAAGTGCCTGATAGGATTTGTTTCTTTCTGTTTATTTCCTCAGACTTCTTTTTTAATCTGTTTTTGATTTCGATTAGTTCTTTTTGAGAAATTGTTTTATTAGTTTTTTGTACATTCTTTGAATGTATAGGCTCACGACTATTATTTTTAAATTTTTTTCGGTTGGATGCTCTTAGCGATCGATTTGTTCGAAGCCGTTTAATCATTTCCATAGCGTGTCCTGACCCCATATTACTTCAAAAACTTTCTTAGCCCGTAGCTAGCTAATACGCCTTCTCCTGTTGCTGCGGCAACTTGGGCAATAGCACCTTCTCTACAGTCTCCTGCTGCAAATATTCCGTTTATGTTGGTTTGGGCTAGATCTGTTGTGGTGATGAATCCGTTTTTATCGAGGTCTACAATTCCTTTAAAGGCTTTTGTATTTGGGATGAGTCCAATAAAAATAAATACACCGTCTGCTTCAATGCTCGATTCTTCTTGAGTTTTATTGTCTTTTATTTTCAGACTTTTAAAGATTGAATTATCGTCAGCCACAAATTCTAATGAAGATTTGTTTAGGTGAGTAGTAATGTTGTCAATGCTTGCCAGTTTTTCTATATAGGTTTCTGAAGCAGAGAACTTTTCTTCTCTTTGCACTATTTGTACGCTTTTGCAAAATCCGGCTAAAAATATTCCTTCTTCTAGTGCGGAGTTTCCTCCTCCAATTACGATAATGTCCTTGTCTCTGTAGAAAGCTCCATCACAAGTAGCGCAGAAGTGAATTCCTGAACCTATTAATTCTTCTTCATTAGGAATTCCTAATTTACGATAAGTAGATCCAGTCGATAAAACTACTGATTTCCCTAAAAACTTATTTCCTTTTGTCTTTACAGCAAATAGGCTATCTTCTTTATCTATTGCTACGACTTCTTCTCCAGTTTTTATAACTGCTCCGTAGGTCTTGGCTTGCTCTTCCATTTTTTCCATAAGTTTTGGCCCTGAAATGGATTGAAATCCTGGATAGTTTTCTATTTTTTCTGTTAGAAAAGCATTTCCTCCAACTGTCGATTTTTCCAAAATTAGAGTTTCGAATCGATCTCTTTGAGCGTATATGGAAGTGGTAAGGCCTGCTGCACCAGCACCTATAATAATAGTGTCAAATATTCGATTTTCTTTTGCTACGTTTATGGATAGCAATTCTGTTAAAACTCCGTTATCAGGATTGGTATAAGGAGTGTCGTCAATCAGTATTGTAGGGATAATTCGTTTGCCTTTATTGATTGATTCTACTTTGTCAGTTGCCCAAGCGTGAAGGTCTACATCGATGAATTCGAAATTGATGCCGTTGTCTTGCAAAAAGCTTTTTGCTCTTCTACAATCTGGGCACCAGTCAGCTCCAAACAATTGCACTTTTCCAACTTCATTTATACCCAACAAGTTAGCTAGTGTGTGGTTATCCGGATTTGTAAAAGATTTATTATTAATAAGAAGGGTAGGGATGATTCGTTTTCCGTTGTTTATTGCTTCTACTTTTGCGGTTGCTTCTTGGTCTAAGTCTACATCAACTAGAGTAAAAGGAATGTTATTTTCGTTTAAGAAAGCTTTTGCTCTTCTGCAATCAGGGCACCAGTCAGCACCGTACATAATAATTTCGTTCATTGTTTTTTTTTAAGGTTGGTTTTTATGGAGTTTATTAAGAATAATACTCTTTCAGGCTTTGGTAGATATAATTTATATCATTTTGATGCAATCCGTCTGATGATATCTCGATTTTATCCTCACCATTTTTTAATTTTATTCCGTCCCATTCTTTACTGATTTCTAATGGTTGGTCTTTTAAATAGATGCAATATGTTTCTTTCATTGATGGCAGTTTCCAAGCCATAACTTTTTTGTTAAAATGAAAGAAAGATTTCTTTAGGGAACGGTATTGAAGAAGCATTAAAATAAACATCATAAAAGCTATGGATGAGAATTCGTTTCCATATCCGTAATCTGTAAATAATGTAAGTATAAAGGATACCATTACTATCGAACACAGATAACAAATAATAATGATTTTCATTTTGCTTGCTTTAAAGAGTACTAGTTTTTTCATATTTTCTCTTTGAGTTTATCCTTAAGCCCTATAAATTAAACATAGGCTTAGCTTCTTTGTGATACACAAAAAGCCAATAAACAGGATATACTAAGTAGAGTGGGATATCATGGCTATAAGGCTTTAAGTCTTGTAAAAGTATTAAAAAAAACCTTGAATTTTTAGTAAATTCACTACTGATATTAAAACTATTTTATATTTTATTGAAAACCAATAAGTTGCTGTCATTGTTCCCAAAATTTATGATTAAATTTGTACCTCTTAAATAAATAGGACAATTATGGATATAGTAATGATAAAACAAGAGGGTTGTAACCCTTGCACGATGTTCGAACCTACTGCTAAAAAAATTGCCGAAGAACATTCTCTTGGTTTCAGAACGGTAATGGATACCGAATTACCAGAAAATGTAAAATTGCCTTATTTTCCTTTTTTCTTTCTTTACGATAATGGTGAAATTAAAGACCAGTGGGGAGGAACAAGCGATAGGAAAATGGTATCTGTTATAAAAAGGAACGCTTAAGTTCCAGATTATTTTAAGTTTATTTTTTCTACTATTATTTTGAGCTCTTTTATCTCATCAATAATATTTTTTTCCTGATCCATAATCGATTCTTCTAGTTGAAGAATTTGGTTTTCAAGCTCAATAATTTTGTTTTGCTTTTTTTTGGACTTATTCATGTCATTAATTAGCCAAGCGAAAGCAACCAGCTCAATTATTAATAATATAAGGGTAAGGATTAGTTGTGTGTCCATAGATGGTTAAAAACCAAATATAGGTTATAAGTTGAAGTCTAAGAACTATTTGAAATAAATCAATGCAAAAGTTATTAAAACAAAGAGCTCGTTTATCTTTTGCTAATCTTGTTGCTTGAAATAGATTTTTGTCTCGAACATCTAAATCTAGTAATGTCCTGATCTCTTTTCATTTCGTGTTTCTGGCTTGGCCCACTATTTACTCTTTTTCTCCACAGTTTAAAGCTCTTTTCTTTGAGCTCGTTTCTCATTATCTTAATAACCTCTTTTTCTGGAAGTCCGAATTGATAAAGTATAGCTTCGAAAGGAGTTCTGTCTTCCCAAGCCATTTCTATAATTCTATCTAGCTGACGTAGTGTAAAGGTGTTGGTCATTCGGTTTTTTTAAATAGGTACGCAAGATAAGGATTTACTCCTTTTATATCAATTATCAAAGAATGTTTTATTGTTTTTGAAAAATGTCTCTGAACATATAAGAAAATAGATTTATTTATTTATTATTGTTTTTTAGATGTTAAAATAATCGTAAATTAAATTCGTTTACATTTGCTGAACATTCGAATTCAATTCAGTTATATGAAATTTAATAACCTTATCTTTTTCATCCTTTTTTTTGCACTTAGTGCAAGTGCTCAAAAACATACTGTAAGTGGTTTTATCTCCGATGCTTCAAACGGAGAAACTGTTGTAGGAGCCAATATTTTCTGTAAAGAATTAGGATTAGGAACTACGGCAAATACCTATGGTTTTTACAGCCTTACTTTACCAGAGGGAATTTATCAGATTACCTATTCTTTTTTGGGTTACGATGTCGAAGTTGTAGAAATTAATTTTGATAAGGACGTAAAAAAGAATGTTCAGTTTAAATCTTCTTCCACTCTTATAAATGAGGTGGTTGTTTCTAGTGAGAAAAACGTGGTTCAAGAAACCACAACTTCTACGATTAATATTCCTATAAAACAGATTAAAAAAATACCTGCTTTGTTAGGTGAGGTTGATATTCTTAAAGCTATTCAGTTACTTCCTGGGGTACAGTCTAGCGAAGGGTCTTCCGGATTTTATGTAAGGGGAGGAGGCCCAGATCAAAACCTAATTTTACTCGATGGCGTTCCAGTTTATAATGCTTCCCACCTGGGAGGATTGTTTTCGGTTTTTAATGCCGATGCTATTAAATCTGTTCGTCTTATTAAAGGAGGATTTCCTGCTCGTTTTGGAGGCCGTCTTTCTTCGGTTTTGCAGATTGATATGAAAGAAGGAAACGCAAAAGAATTTAAAGGAGATGCAACCCTTGGATTGGTTTCTTCCAAGCTAACTTTAGAAGGCCCAATTATAAAAGACAAAACTTCCTTTATAATATCGGGTAGACGTACGTATGCCGACCTAATTGTTAAACCTTTTTTAGATGATGAAACTGATTTAAGTTTGTATTTCTATGATCTGAATGCCAAGGTTAACCACAAGATTTCGGAAACAGACAGAATCTTTTTAAGCGCTTATGCAGGAGACGACATCTTCTCAGTTAACTTTATAGAAGATGAAGAAGCCGATGCTACTAGTAATCTTAATTTTGGTTTAGGTTACGGAAACTTAACTTCTACAGCCAGATGGAATCACTTGTTTAATAACAAGCTATTTAGCAATACAACCCTTACTTATAGCAATTATTCGTTCGATACTAATTTCGGAATTGCTGCAACTCAAAATTTTGATGGCATCACAGAAAACTCAGACATTTCATTTAATTATACCAATGGAATTGAAGATTTCGGAGCAAGAATAGATTTCGATTATTTGCCAAACCCTAATCACGAAATAAAATTTGGTACTTCTTATACCTATCATTACTTTTTTCCAGGAGAAACCAGACTAAATTTTGATATAACATCTAGCGACAGTATTTCTAATTTAAGTCTCGACACTACCTTCAACTTCTCTCCTAATATTAATGCCCACGAAATGTTTTTTTATGTGGAAGATAATATAAGATTTAGCGATAGGTTAAGAGCCAATATAGGTGTTCATTTGGGCTATTATTCTTTAGCTAATCTTTCTAGCGAAACCAATGTTGGTTTGTTCGACAAAATTAGCGACAAAACTAACTTGAGTTTCCAACCCCGTATTTCTGCTCGTTATTTATTGAATAAGGATTGGTCTTTTAAGCTTTCTTATGCTGAAATGAACCAGAATATACATTTGCTTTCTAATTCGTCTGTAGGGCTTCCTAGTGATATATGGGTGCCTGCTATTGATAGTGTTCCTTCACAATCATCTTCTCAGATTGCAGCTAGCGTAAATACGGTCTTAAAAGACGGAACCTACGAAGTGTCTTTAGAAGGATACTACAAGAAATTAGATAACCTTATTTCGTACAAAGCAGGATATTCTAATCTCCAAAACACCGAGAGCTGGGTTAATGCTGTCGAAACCAATGGTTTAGGTGAGTCATATGGAATGGAGCTTTTCATTCAGAAGAACAAAGGAAAAACAACAGGTTGGATTGGTTACACTCTTTCGTGGTCCAATCGAAAGTTTGAAAATATAAACTTCGGAGAGTGGTATCCTTATAAATACGATAGAAGGCACGATTTTTCTTTTGTTGTTTCTCATGAGCTGACCAAAAGCTGGGATGTATCGGCTACTTGGGTGTACGGAACAGGAAACGCTATCACTTTTCCTCAAGCTGCTTATTTTGATAATCCGGGAAATAATAGTATAAATATTTTGGAATCTTACGGAGACAGAAATTCTACTCGTTTGCCTCCAAATCATAGACTCGATTTTGGCTTTAGTCATACCAAAAAGAAGAAAAGATACAATCGTACGGTTTCTTTTGGAGCATATAATGTATATAACAGGAATAATCCATTTTTTGCTTACCTAACTACAGAAGATGATCTTAGAGTTGCCAAGCAAGTTTCTTTATTTCCTATTATTCCATCTATTTCTTATCGTATTCAATTTTAAATTATGAAAAATTCATTTATTATAATTCTGTCTGCTATTATGCTTTACTCTTGTAGTGACTTAGAAACTGTTATTGATTTAGATGTTCCTGTGCTCGACCCAGTATTGGTGCTTAACTCTTCAGTCAGATCCGATTCTGAAATTAAGGTATTTGTATCTCATTCTTTAGAAGCATTCGGAAATATGGTTTCTTCTAATATTGATGATGCGACTGTTTTACTTTTTGAAGACAATCAGTTTGTAGACAGTCTTTATGCTGATTTAAGCGACCCTAATTATTATTCTTTTTATAGTAGTGATGACAGAACAATCGATTCGGTATTGGTTTATTATTACAAGTCCGATGTTATTGCCAATCCTAATAAAAGCTATAGGTTAGAAGCAAGCCATCCTATGTATCCTTCGGTAAATGCTTCTACCACTATTCCTAATGGGGTAGAGATCGAACTTTTACAGTCTAACAATCCTCAAGAAATTAAGTTTAATTTTAATGATGACCCTTCTAAAGAGAATTTTTACTCATTAAAATTAATGGCTCAATTTACAAAGGAATTTGATGGTGAAGTATTTACTTTTACAGAAAGAGTTGAATTTGCCTCTAATGACTTGTCTTTTCCATCAGGGATTCCTTTTGATGGATTTTCATTTTTTGGAAGAAAAGTATTTTTTGATGATGCTATTTTTAACGGATCACAAAAGCAAATAAGTATCGAAATTGAAGATGGTTATTTTGCAGAAGAAGATATTTGCGATTCTATTTATTTTCAATTTACGGAATTAAGTAGCGAGGCTTTCAGCTATTATAAAACTAGAAATTCTCAAATAGAGGGTGGGGCAGCTGGCATCTTTGGAGGAGAAGTAACTCCAGTTTTTTCTAATGTAGAAAACGGATTAGGAGCATTTTTTTCAGTCAATTCTCAGAATGTAACAGCAATAAATAATTTATCGGAATAAACTGATTGTTCCCTTTATAGGCTTTTCATCGTTTTTTAGACGAACCACATAAAAATAGGTTCCTTCAACAAGTTCGTTTCCATTTTTGTTTAGTCCTTTAAAAACAAAATCATCGGACTTAGATTCAAATACTTTATTTCCCCATCTATTATAGATCGTTACATCAGAATCCGGATATATAAAAGAAGAATTTACTTTCCATTCGTCGTTTATTCCATCTCCATTCGGAGAAAAGGCATTGTACAAGCAACTATCTGTCAGAACAGGAATAATTATTTCATCGCTTATGGAACAATCGTTATCGTCTGTAATGCTTACAAAGTAAGTGTCAGGACTTAAATTGTTTAACTGACTTGATGTTTCTCCACTACTCCAGTTATAGTTATAAGGAGCAGTACCGCCACTTACATTGGTTTCTATGCTATTAAATTCTTGGTCGTTACAATCTATATTTTTATCTATATTACTTTCAATTGGGTCAATAGTAACGGAATAGCTTTTAGAACAGCCTATTCCGTCTTCAACAATACAATCATAAGTGCCAGGGCATAAGCCCGATGAGAAAATAGAATCGTTTTCACCATCTACAATATCTCCGTTTAGAAACCATTGAAAATAGACAGGGTAATTGGCTTGATCAACTATTATTTGTGAGTTGTCTATATAGGCTTGTAATTCTTCAATTTCAATAAGGATAGAATCCTGACACATTAAAGAATCTTCAATTAGTATTGTGAAGTTTCCGAAACAAATGTCTAGAATAGTACAACTATCAATATTCTCAATAAGGGTGTTATTGTAGCTAATTTGATAGGGAGCTATTCCGCCATCAACGCATAAGCTTACTTGATTGTCTAGAGTATAAGTTGGGTTAATGTTTTGGTAGTCAGCAATAACGTTTATTAAAATAGAGTCGGAACAGTTGTACTCGTCTACCACAGAAAACCAATAAGAATCTGCAGCTAAATTGCTGAAAACAGTAGAGGACTGAGGGTTTCCATTCAAATAATATAAAGTTCCCGCACTCGGGTTGGAATAGGATAATCCTACTTGTCCGTTACTAAGGTTCTGGCAATAAATATCGGAATGAAAACTTAAATCTTCTGCTAGTTCAACATTAGTTGGTGTAACCGTAAAATCTTGGCTATAGCTAAAACCTGTGCAGTTGTTGGTTATTGTGATTTTATAAGTGCTAAGGGTATTGTTTACAACAGAAAAAGTTGGTTGAGAAGATAAGACATTACCATTGTCGTCTTGCCATTCAAAAGAGTAGTTTGTTAAGTAAGAGAGGTCGTATTCCAAAGCCTGATTAGAACAAAGCACTGTATCTGTAAGTATAGGTTCTTTATCGAAATAAGTGATAGCTACTTTTTGAAGGTTTTTTGCAGAACCAGTACTTCCTGTGAAACCTAAATAGGATAAACTGTTGCCAGTAAATATTTCGTTTTTTATGTCGTATTGTATATCTATAATGGTGTCTGTGTTGTCTATACCATTGCAATAAAACAATTGTAAAATAGTGTCAATAGCATTCCAACGAATGGTTATTTGTTGGTTAGAATACAGATCGCAATTCTCTACGTCTATGGCATTGCTTCCGAATGGAACAGTTAAAATATCTTGACTAGAGTTGTGTTCTATACTTCCATTTTTCATTAAACCTATGTGGTCGAATAATGGATCGTTGATAGTAGGGTAGTCAATAGGGTTATCGGTATATGTGTCGAACTGAATTGCTAAAGAAGGATTTATAGAAATAGTAGGATCTAAACTTCCGTAACCTAACTCTCCACCAGCATAAGGAGCAGTAGTTTGGTTTGGTCCTCCGTTATGAATAACAAAGGCAATTCCGTCGCCTCCAGTTGCAGTTGTAGTGTCGCAACCAAAGCTTATGTTGGCTACTAATTCGAAACTTTCGTTTAAGTCTATTTGGTTTTGGTACCAAAAAGCACCTTTTAAAGAAGATTGATCTGGTGTAATAATAAAGCCGTTATCAATACCATTTTCTAGAAATGCATTACCAATTATATTGTATTGAGCGTTGCAATAGTTAAAGAGGAAAATAAAGACTAAAAAAGGATATATAATGCGCATAAATAATCACTAGTTAAGAGGTGACTAATATATAAGAAATTTAGTTTTTAATTTATTCCTTTAGTTTTTTTTTATATTTGGTATCCTTAACAAAATAAGATAATGACAAAATTCTTTTCTTTACTTTTTGCTCTTTTAATGAGCACTACTTTACTAGCTCAATCACCTCCTCAATCTTTTTCTTACCAAACCGTAATAAGAGATGCTGGCTTTAATATTATGGCTAACCAAGAAGTTGTTTTAAGACTTTCAATATTAGAAGATGAGCCTCAAGGTTTAATGGTTTACCAAGAAAAACATGTTGTAACGACTTCTGCTATCGGATTGGTAAATCTGTTTATTGGAGAAGGTAATGTTTCTTCAGGTAGTTTTGAAGATATTGACTGGGCTAATCATACTTACTTTTTACAAGTAGAAATAGATTTTGATATTGACGACACCTTTATAGTAATGGGGACTTCACAATTAAGAAGTGTGCCTTACGCATTGTATGCTTTAAATGCTGGTAATGCAGCACAAGGATCAGTTGGCCCTCAGGGCGAGCAGGGAGAAGCTGGAGAGCAAGGCTTACCAGGTTTTCCAGGAGTTAATGGACAAGACGGGGCGCAAGGATTGCAAGGAATTCAGGGTCAAACAGGAGCCCAAGGACCTATTGGCTTAACTGGCGAGCAAGGAGAAGTTGGTGCTCAAGGCCCAATCGGTGAAACTGGTGCTCAAGGTGAGCAAGGCTTACCAGGTTTTCCTGGTATAAACGGACAAGACGGGGCACAAGGATTGCAAGGAATTCAGGGTCAGACAGGAGAGCAAGGACCTATTGGTTTAACTGGCGAGCAAGGAGAAACGGGTGCTCAAGGCCCAATCGGTGA
>TARA_B110000003_G_scaffold45933_3_pt1 | contig 49110 bp, 45 predicted proteins | sample TARA_B110000003 | Tara Oceans TARA_B110000003 (sample SAMEA4396424) | marine metagenome | biome: Westerlies Biome; feature: [SRF] surface water layer (ENVO:00010504); material: water (ENVO:00002006), including particulate matter (ENVO:01000060) such as... | depth 5 m
GCTTGCAGCACAGTGGCCCCGAAAAAAAGCAGAAGCCATGCCGATCTGAGAAGGTGCCGTATGTGGGGTGAGAGGTTCACTCAGAGAGGATAGGGAGAGACAGGGCCGAGGTCCCGCAAGATAACATAGGAGGAACACAAGAGGTTGCGTGGAAGTTCACCAGTTCCATCAAACCATGCCGCATTCATCGTAGCTTCGAGTCGTGGAAAAACCAACAGAAGAGAAGGGCGGCCAGCCCGTGGAAGAAAAGGTGCGATTTGACACCCTCGATTTGCATCCGGACATTGAGGATGGCTTGTTTTCGATGGGGTTTGAAACCGCCACTCCCATCCAAAGCAAAGCGATCCCCGATGCGCTGAAGAAAAAAGACATCTTGGGGATAGCCCAAACGGGGACAGGGAAGACAGCGGCATTTTTGCTTCCCACCATGGACCGCATCATGGACACCCCCAACGACGGCAAAGTCAAGGCGCTCATTGTGGTGCCCACCCGTGAGCTTGCCCGTCAAATCGACCAAGCGGCCGAAGGCTTTGCCTACTACACGGGCATCACGAGCCTCGCCATTTATGGAGGAGGCACGGGGAAGGAATTTGCCCAAGAGAAGAAAGCGCTCACTGAAGGAGCAGACATTGTCATTGTGACCCCAGGTCGCATGCTCTCTCACCTCACCCTCGGCTATGTCGACCTCAGCTCCCTCGAGGTGTTGATTTTGGACGAAGCGGACCGAATGTTGGACATGGGCTTCCACCAGGACATCATGCGCATTGCGTCGCATTGCCGAAGTGAAAGGCAGACGTTGCTTTTCTCGGCCACCATGCCTGACCGCATGCGCGCCCTTGCCCACGACCTCTTGAGGGACCCCGTTACGGTTCAGCTTGCCTTGAGCAAGCCGGCGGCCAAGGTGAAGCAGGGTGCTTACGTTTTGTTCGACCATCAAAAGGATGCAGTCCTTGTCGAAGTCCTGAAGGAGCGCAATGTCAAAAGTGGCATTGTCTTCACCTCCAGAAAGAGGACGGTGGGGCAGGTGGTACGGGCACTCCGAAGTGGAGGCATCAAGTGTGGTCGCATGTCCAGTGATTTGGAGCAGTCGGAAAGAGAAGAGGTGATGTTGGCATTCCGTCAAAAAAAGCTTCCCATCCTTGTGGCCACAGACGTTGTTTCTAGGGGCATTGACATTGACAGCATCGAGTTGGTGGTGAACTATGATGTGCCACCCAATGAAGAGGACTACGTTCACCGCATTGGGCGAACTGCCAGAGCCGAGCGCAAGGGAGAGGGGATCACGCTTGTTACACCCGACGACATGCGTCGTTTTGGAAACATTGAGAAGCTCATTGAGAAAGAGGTCCCCAAGCTGAAGGTCCCTGAATCTCTTGGCGCTGTTCCGGACTACGACCCCAAATCTTCAGGATCGCGAGGCAGAGGATCTGGCGGTGGCGGTCGCCACAGCGGCGGCGGTCGTCACGGTGGTGGTGGTCGTCATGGCGGTGGTGGTCGCCACGGAGGTGGTGGTGGTGGAAGGCGTCACGGCAAATCGGGAGGAGGCGGAAAGCCCAAGTCTGGCGGACACCGCTGATTCGACAGGGAAGAAACATGGCCCCCAAAACGGCAGAAGAATGGCGAGCTCACCTCACGGATGAGGAGCACCGCGTCATGCGCCAGCAAGGCACAGAGCGTCCTTTTACGAGCGGCTTCAATGCAGAATGGCGTGAGGGCGTTTATGCATGCAAAGGATGTGGCCTGGCATTGTTTGGCAGTGAGGCCAAATTTGATGCCGGATGCGGTTGGCCCAGCTTTGACAAAGAGTTGCCGGAGGCGAATGTGAAACAGGTGGTCGACCGATCCCTTGGCATGACGAGGGTGGAGGTGCGTTGTTCAGGCTGCGACAGCCACTTGGGCCATGTTTTTCCCGATGGCCCCGCGCCCACCGGGACCCGCTACTGCGTCAATGGGGTCTGCCTCACTTTTGACCCCCAGAAAGAGCAGTAAGGTCAGCCTCGGTTGACCTGTCGTGTGGCCCAGGCCCAGAGGGCCACACCGGACAAAAAGGTGCAAACAGAAATCAGCTCGGCTTGGGTCATGGTGACGCCTAGCCAATCGAAGGTGGTGTTGACGCGGATTTTTTCGACCCAGAAACGTTCGAAGCCGTTGAACATCAGGTAAGCGGCAAAGGCCTTTCCCGGTGTGCTCCAACGCTTGCGCATGGCCCAAAGAAAAGCAAATCCCAAGACTGCAGCTGTGGTTTCATAGATGGGGGTTGGAAAGACAGCAGGGTCCAAATACGTTCCATACCCTTCAAAAGAAGGCCAAGGGTGCACATTGGGGTCAATCAATTTCCCAGTGTAACCTGCCTCTCGCGGTCCATACACGGCATTGACATTGTTGGGGTAGGCATACCGCCATACCCATTCAGGTGCCCATGAAAGCCAATCGGGCATCGGGTTGGGGTTGGGGATGCCCCAATCACCATCTCCACTAATGTGGCAGCCCATTCGGCCTATGCCATAACCCAGCAACAGACCTGGTGCTGTGGCGTCTGCCAGCCGAAGAAAGTGGAGCCCTTTGTGCCTGGCGTATGCGTAGACAGAGAGTCCACCCACGATCAATCCCCCATAGATGGTCAGGCCACCTAAAAAGGCATACAAACTTGGGCGTTCAAGGAATGCCACGAACTCTTCGGGGTACTCCAGGAGGTGAAAGATTTTGGCGCCTGCGATGCCTCCGATGGCCGCTGCCGCAGTGATGCCACCGACCCATTCGTGGGGCATGATGGATTGGATGATTGTCTTGGGCTCAGGAAGCTGGTCTTTCTTGACTTCATAATAGCGCCATGCTGTCAACAAGAAGGCACCCGCCATGCCCCAAAGCACATTGCCTTCGGTGCTGAAGAGGTGGGCTTGCGGAAGTCCACCTCCTGCAAAAAGTGTGGAGGCGTTCACGAGCAAGTAGATCACTTTCCAGCCCAACACGAAACCCATCAAGGCCTGCATCCCCAAGTCCATAGGGTGCGGTCCATGTCCTACCTCTACCCTTACTTCAGAGGGCTTAAAGTGTCCTTGGAGGGTGATGCGCTTCATCTCTCGACTCAGCAAGGCATGCGCCGTCACGAAGGCAAGGGCCACGAAAAAACCAAAACTGTTGATGAGTTTGAGGGCAGGAAGGTCCCAGCCCAACAGATCAAGAAAGACGTGGTAGAGGTTGGGGTACATGATGCGAAGCTATGGCGTCAAGAGGTTTGGACCTCACCAGAAACCCACCCAAGGGGGTCCACCCGTTCCAATTGCACTGGAACCAATTGGTTGCCATCCGTTTGGTCAGCTGGAACTGCCACTCGGATGTAATTGGGGGTGTACCCCATGCGAAGGCCCTCCTCGGTGGCGTCTTCCAAAAGAACTGGATGGCTGAGTCCAAGTCCTTGCTCGTAGTGTGCCCTTTGCATTTTCAGGCTGAGGTTGCGCAATATTTTGTTGCGTTTCTTCCGAGTAGGCACCGGAACGACGTCTTCGATCCTGAGCGCAGTTGTGTTGGGTCTTTCGCTGTAGGTGAATACATGTAGATAGCTGCAGGACAGTGATTTGATAAAATTAACAGTGTCCATGAAGTCTTGGTCACTTTCTCCTGGGAAGCCCACAATCACATCCACTCCTATGCCCGCACTGGGGAGCACTTCGCGGATGTGTTGGATTCTAGCGCGGTACAAGTCAGTTCGGTAACGACGTCGCATGGCGCCGAGGACTTTGTCGCTGCCCGACTGCAGGGGGATGTGAAAATGTGGTTGGAACTTTTGGGAGGAGGCCACGAAATCAATCAATTCGTTGGTGAGCAAATTGGGTTCAATGGAGGAAATACGAAACCTGTCGACTCCCTCCAACCCATCCAGGGCCTTGGCCAAGTCCAACAAAGTCTCACCGTGCGCCGTGCCAAAATCTCCGATGTTCACCCCAGTGAGGACGATTTCTTTGGCCCCTGCCGCCACAGCCTTTTCAGCTTGCAACAGGGTGTCGGCAACATTGGCACTCCTCGAGCGGCCTCGCGCCAAAGGAATGGTGCAAAACGCGCAGAAATAGTTGCAGCCATCTTGAACTTTCAAAAAAGATCTCGTGCGGTCGCCAATCGAATGGCCCGGGATGAAGTCTTTCACCTCTTTGATTTCGCCCGCAATGGCAAGTCCTGGTCCCTTTCCTTGGAGGGTGGCAAGATGCTGAGTCAAGTTGAACTTTTCACCCGCTCCGAGCACGAGGTCCACACCTTCGATGTCCGCGATCTCCTGGGGTTTGAGTTGGGCGTAACAGCCCACGACGACCACGAAGGCCTCTGGGTTGCTTTGCATGGCACGACGAACAGCATTGCGGCACTTTGCATCTGAATGGTCGGTGACGCTGCACGTGTTGATGACCACCACATTGGGGGCATCGTCGATGTGCACTCTTGCGTAGCCAGATTCTTCCAGTTGTCGCGCAAGGGTGGAGGTCTCACTGAAGTTCAACTTGCAGCCGAGGGTGTGGAAAGCCGCTTTTTGTCCCAAAACCATGGACACAAAGGTAGGTTTGGCGCACGAATGCAACATCTGTGCCCTCAGAAGGGTTAACTTGCCGGACCTCAGAACCGAAACCAGCATCTCATGAAAACCATTTCCTTCCAAACCGCCACCTTGGGTGTGCTTTTAGCATGGGGAACTTCGTTGGCCCAGGGCCAGTCGTTCACCAATGCCAACAATGTTTTGCCAACCACCTTCAACAGCGGGGGATGTGTGGGCTTTGCCGATTTGGACGGCGACGGCTACGATGACTTGATAGTTTTGGACGAAAGCAACATCCTTCACACCCTCTACCAAACCATCGAGGGTGGCTTTGTGGACCACAATTTGGGCGAGGTCAGCGATGACCGCCAGTGGGGCATGTGCGTTGCAGACTTTGACAACGATGGGCACAAAGACGTCTTCAGTGGTGGTTCTTACGACGGGGTGCATGTGCAGCACATCACGGCTCCAGGCGTTTCTACCAGCATGTCGCTGAGCGATGGCAGCATGTTCATGCAGGCCTGCAACTGGGTGGACATTGACAACGATGGATCTTTGGATGTCTTCGGATGCCACGACGATGCCCTCAGCCGGATGTGGCGGGGCGGTGCAGAAGGCACTTTGGAACCAGCTTCACAGTTGATCGACTTGATGGACTATGATTTGGCGGATTACTCTTCAGAAAATGACCACAGTGGAAATTACGGGACGGTATGGAGTGACTTTGACAGCGATGGGGACATCGATTTGTTCATCGCCAAGTGCAGGCAATACGTGAACGATCCGCAGGATCCACGTCGTGTGAACCAGCTTTGGGTGAACGATGGCAATGGGGGTTGGACAGAAGAGGCCTTGGAGCGCGGCCTGGTGTTTTACGAACAAAGCTGGACTGCTGATTTTGGAGACATTGACAACGACGGAGACTTTGACTGCTTGGTGACCAACCACAGCACCACGCTCTACCTCATGGAGAACGATGGCACGGGCCACTTCAACAACATCACAGAGGGCAGTGGCTTGGAGGTGGATGGGTTTTTCCTCCAAGCGAAATTGGAAGACTTCGACAACGATGGGTTCATGGACCTGATCTACGCGGGCGGCACCCACGCTTTGTACCACAACAACGGCGACCACACCTTCTCGGAAGTGCCCAATGCCTTCCCCAACAACGACACCATGCACAGCTTTGCCACGGGGGATGTGGACCGTGACGGTCAGCTTGATGTATATGCCAGCTACGGCGACGGATACGTATCTCCGGACGATGAGAATGAAGATGTGTTGTGGGTGAACGAAGGCAACGACAACAACTGGATTGCCTTTGACCTGCAGGGATTCCAGAGCAACATGGATGCTGTTGGGGCCAAGGTTGTGATCACAGGAGATTTTGGCACCCAAGTGAGGGAGGTGAGAGCTGGAGAGAGCTACGGCATCACTTGCGCTTTCACTTGTCGCTTTGGATTGGGGAGCACCGATGTGGTAGAGGAAGCCACCATTCAATGGCCAAGTGGGCTGGAGACAGTCATCGACAATCCAGAGGTTGACCAGTACCACAATGTGGTGGAGGTGTCTTGCACAGTCGATGTGGCTGCCACCGCAAGTGCAGAGGCCTTTTGTCCAGGCGAGACGGTCTTGTTGAGTGCGCCGCTTGGTTTCACCAGCTATTCATGGTCCACGGGAGATACGACCGCATCCTTGAATGTGGATGTGGCTGGAGCGTACAGCGTGTTGGTTTACGATACAGAGGGCTGTGCAGGCTTCTCCAACTTGTTGACGGTGGTTGAAATTTTGGGCAATGATCCGGTGATCGGGGTGGACGGTGACGTCAACTTGTGTGATGGGGGGCAGCTCAACCTCACGGCCTCCAATGCCGACAACTACATTTGGTCGACTGGGGAGGATACCCAGAGCATCGTCGTGGAAACGTCGGGAGCCTATTCCGTCTACAGCGTGGACATCTGTGGCAACGACGGCTTGTCGGATACGCTATTTGTGGAAGTGTACGATGCCCCACTCGAGAACCCAGTGGTGACCCAAGACCAAACCATTCCGGCACCTGCCGTTGTTGATTTGAATGCTACAGGGGAGAACGTTCGGTGGTTTGACGCCCCATTCGAGGGGATGCTTTTGGCAGAAGGAAATGATTTCTCCCCTCAAGTGAATGCGACCACCACCTACTGGGCAGAGGATGTCCGTGTGAGTGGGGGTGAGGCTCAGCTTGGAGGTGAGTTGACCAACCAAGAGGATGGGGCCTACCACGGCAACAGCCAGCGTTGGTTGGAGTTTGATGTGCACGAAGACCTTCGCTTGAACAGCGTGACGTTGTTCGCGGATGGCACGTACGAGCGCAGCTTTGAGCTGATTGATGCATTTGGTGCTGTTCTGGAGAGCACGACGCAGCTGGTGGAAGACGGCACGTTTGTGCTGAACCTTGATTGGGACATCGCGCCAGGCGTTGGATATGGTTTGCGCTGTACGTCCGACGACCCTCAACTTTGGAGAGAAGGCACAGATTCTGCCTTGGACTATCCATACGCAGTGGGTGACCTTTTGACAGTCACCAACAGCACTGCTGGGCCCAGCTTCAGTTATTACTACTTTTTCTACGCATGGACAGCGGAGCCTCTTCCTGTAGAATGTGCCACGCCGCGCTTCGGAAGCACTGTGACGGTTGAGGGGACCTCTCTGGTAGAAGGAGAGTCGGATCAGGATTGGTCAGTTGGACCCAACCCGGTCGTTCAAGGGGAATCTATCCGCATCTCAGGCATGGATATCGGTTCTCCCATGGAGGTTTTGGATGCACAGGGCCGTGTGGTTTACACTGGGCAAGTTTCAGGCAACATTTTGGCCGATTGGCCTGCTGGTTGGTACAGTGTGCGAGTCATGTCTCAAGGACAATTCGAAAGGCTGACCTTGGTGGTGCGCTAAAGAAAAAATCACATTTTGAAAGAGGAGGCGGGGCCCATGGGTCCCGCCTTACTTTTGTCCCATGGGATTGGTGAGCGCTTTGACCCGATGGGTCCCGAGAACAGTGTTGCAAAGAGGGGCCCATTTGGCCCTTCAGTCAGTGGCCTGGGCCTATGCTGGTTCTTCCTTGGAAGATCCCATTGTTGGCAAATCGTACCGCAAAATGCTCCCCTACGGCCGTGTGCGCTCAAGGCACAATGCCCTGGCACCGCACTCCCTAAGCCTCGAGCGCCACCGTGCCGTTTGGGTGTTTTTGCAACGCAAGACGGACTTTTTCAGCGCTTCGCTTCGGATGCTGCATCTGGCCCCTGAATATTGCTATTTGAAGCGCTTCAAGAAGTTGGGCCATTTGGACTACGTGACCGCCGATTTGGACAGTCCTTGGGCCGATCACCATTTTGATTGCCACGACATTCCGTTTGAAGATGGTTCATTTGATGTGTTGATGGCCAACCACCTCATGGAACATGTGCAGGACGACCGGAGGGTCTTGTCTGAATTCCACCGTGTTTTGAAACCAGGGGGATGGGCGGTGCTTCAGGTGCCAATTGACTACGGGAATGAAGCAACAGAAGAAGATCCAGCGGTGACCGACCCCATGGAGAGGGAGCGGCTGTATTGGCAGCAAGATCATGTGAGGCTTTACGGCCACAAGGATTATCCCCAGCGTCTTCGTGCTGCTGGGTTCGAGGTGGAGGTGGTGGACATGTTGGAACTCCTTGGAGGGGACTTGTATGAGAGGTATAGTCTGGGTGAGGAACGCTGGGTCTACTTTTGCAGAAAGGGCTGATCCTCAGCCCTTCACTTTGTCCTTTGAGGAAGTTAGGAAAGCGATTTGACCTTGGTCACCCGTGTTTGCTCCATGGCCAATTGGAAGTCGTCGGATTTTGAAAGCCGGACGTTCACATCGAGCTCACAAGTCATTTGAAAGTTCGTCTGGGCGGGCTCGAGCCCCCATCGCTTAAGCAGGCCCATCACCACGCCCATGTGTTCATAGGCGAAGGTGACTCGTAGTCTTTTTTGTCGGATGCGTGTGACCATTTGGCCCTGGGCCAGGGCCTCTGCTGCGCCTTCTCTGTAGGCCTCAATCAATCCACCTACACCAAGTTTCACGCCGCCAAAATATCGCACCACCGCAAACATGACATGGGTAAGCTCATTCGATCGGATGACGCCCAAAATGGGCGGCCCTGCGGAATTGCTGGGTTCCCCGTCGTCGCTGGAACGGAAGTGTGTGCCATCGAAGCCCAGCATCCATGCGTAAGCTACATGACGCGCGCTGTGATGCTGTTTGCGGAGGTTGTCGAGGTGCTTCTTGACTTGCTCTTCATCTTGAATGGGGAAGCCATAGCCAAAATGCTTGGAGCCCTTGGCCTTGAACAAGCCTTCACAAGGTGCGGACAAGGTTTGGAAGGTATCCTCCATCTGGGTCAGCCTTCAAAGCAAAACGACAGCACAAAGCTGCGCGTTCTCAGAAAATCCAATGGACTGGCAAAGGTGTTGTCGTCTGGAATCAAGACATTCAAGAGGCCATGCTCTGTTTTGGCTTGAATGGAAAATTTGAAAAAAGGCAGGAAGATGTCAAGTCCAGCTCCAATGTCGGCGGCCACATTCCCTGATTTCAGTCTCAAGATGTTGTCCGATTGAAGTTGCTGGTTGACGTTTTCTTGCGATTGAAAGTCCCGGGAGTATTTCACGCCGAAAAGGGCATAGGCCGCAATGTTGTCCACGCGGTCCGTTCTGTACTTCAGAATGAGCGGAAGGTCGAGGTTCACGGCTTCTGTTCTTTTTACAGCATCTGATGTGCCTTCGAACTTGTAATTGAGTCCTCGGTCCTGGAAGCTAAGACCTGGTTCAAACCGGATGCGTACGTGCCGGGTCAAGGTGTACGACCCCATGAGGTGCATGTTGAATCCTGCCTGAGGCACGTTGGAGATGCCTCGGACATCTTCCGACAAGCTGTCGGACATGGCAAAATTGAAATCGCTTTGGTTGGCAGACAGCATGAAACCAAAGTGGTAGGGACGCGCATCGAAGTTGGGGAGGTTCTTTCGGCCATTGCCTTGACCATATCCAATGCTGCATGTGGACAGGACCAAGACCCAAGTCAGTAGTATGTGGGGAAGCGCCAGTTTCATGGTCGATAAATGTACATTATCTGAACGTGGTGATGCCCCAAATCTGATGCAGGACGACGCTGGCAAAGACAGAAAGAACGAATGCGGCGAGAACGTACACCAACAACGACAGCACCAAGGTGACCCCTCCTGACAGCATCCAATTCACTTGGGCATTGGCTTGTTCGCGGTAGGTTTGGCGGTCGGGCATGTGTTCTGGCTCGAGGTTTTTCTGGGCCTCCAAGAACAATACATAGGCCTCTTCGGTCTCCGTATTTGCGTTGATTTGGGCCAGTCGAATGGACTTTCTGAGCAGGGTCGTCTCTGCTGCCCAAGCGTGGTTCCAAGCCCAAACGGACAAGGATGCCAACAAGGCATGCGTTAGGGTGGGCCTCAACAGTTGTTGCACATCGCCCCACGTCGATCCTTTGCTGGCTCTTTTTCGCACCATCCAAATGGACCAACTTGCCGTTAGAAGCACAATAGAGGACCAGTGGTACAGTCCGCCTAGCGCCACAGCTCTTTCGTAAGGTACATGTTCAAGCATCCAGCCTTTGAGCAGGGCATAGCCCACCAACAGGAGGAGCGACGACCCCAGCATGCGTCGAAACGACATGTGTTTATCCATTCATCGAAGAGAGGAAGTCGTCGTTGTTGCGGCTGGCTTCGACGCGGTCTTTGACAAACTCCATGGCCTCGATGCTGTTCATGTCGGCCAGATGCTTGCGCAAGATCCAAATGCGCTGCAATGTTTCCTTGTCCATGAGGAGGTCTTCGCGGCGTGTTCCTGAGGACAAAATGTCGATGGCCGGGTAGATGCGACGGTTGGAAATTTTCCGATCCAACTGAAGTTCCATGTTGCCTGTTCCTTTGAACTCTTCAAAAATCACCTCGTCCATTTTGGAGCCTGTTTCCGTAAGCGCTGTGGCAATGATGGAGAGAGAGCCCCCATTTTCAATGTTGCGGGCGGCTCCGAAGAAACGCTTGGGCTTCTGCAAGGCATTGGCCTCGACACCTCCTGAGAGGATTTTGCCTGAGGAGGGGGATACGGTGTTGTACGCGCGGGCCAAACGGGTGATTGAATCGAGCAAAATGCACACATCATGTCCACACTCTACCATTCGCTTGGCCTTTTCCAGCACCAAGTCGGCGATGCGAACGTGGCGGTCTGCGGGCTCGTCGAACGTTGAAGCAATGACCTCGGCATTCACACTTCGCTTCATGTCGGTGACTTCCTCTGGACGTTCGTCGATGAGCAAGATGATGAGGTAGACTTCAGGATGATTCAGGCTGATGGCGTTGGCCACATCCTTCAACAACGTGGTTTTTCCTGTTTTGGGTTGAGAGACAATCATTCCGCGTTGGCCCTTTCCAATGGGCGCAAAGAGGTCCATCAATCTCGTGCTCACCGTTCCCCGAGAGGTGCTTAAGTTGAAGCGCTCCTGTGGAAACAATGGGGTCAAAAACTTGAAAGGCACGCGATTCCGAATCCATTCAGGGCTTCTGCCATTGACGCTCTTGACGTCGATCAGCGGGTAGTATTTCTCACCCATGCGTGGGGGACGGATGGCCGCGACCACGTTGTCGCCTGTTTGCAAACCAAACTGCTTCAATTGCTTGCTGGAGACGTAGACGTCGTCAGGTGAGTTCAAGTAGTTGTAGTCCGCAGACCTCAAAAATGCATGACCCTCTTGTTGAACCTCGACCACACCTTCTGTCTGCACAATGCCATCGAAGTCAAACCCGTGCTCCTCAGGTTCTGACAAGAATGGGTCCTTTCGGTTCCTGTTGTTGCGGTTTCTGTCGTTGCGATCATTTCGATCGTTTCGATCGTTCCTGTTGTTTCGATCGCTGCGATCGCTGCGGTCGTTCCTGTTGTTCCGATCGTTTCTGCTGTTCCGATCGTTTCGGTCATTTCGTCCTCGACGTTCTCCACGTTCTCCTTTGTCTTGGGCCTTGTCTTGGCCTTTGTCCTGACCGTCTGTGTCGCGGTTGCCCTCTTGGTCGCGGTTGCCCTCTTGGTCGCGGCTTCCCTCTTGGCCTTCGCGTCTTCGACGGTCTCTGCGGTCCCTCATGCTCTCGCCTGAGCGCCTGCCTTGGCTTTCATCGTCCTTCCGGTCGCCCTCTTTCCTTGGCGCCTTTTCTGGCCCTTTGCTCTCGGAGGGAGGAGTGGACTTTCCGTCGGTCTCCTTTGATGCAGCTTTGGCCTTTGAAGGTTTTTTGTCCACGTCCTTTTTCGTGTCAGCAGCCTTGGGCGATCCTGCGGGCTTGCGGCCAGCAGAAGCTGACTTTGGCTTGTCTTCATTGGACTTTGCGGCCGGCCTTCCCTTGGAGGGCTGGGCGGCTTGTTCGTCCAAGATGCTGTACACCAGATCCTGCTTCTTCATTTTGTCCAACTTGGTGATTCCAAGCTTGCCTGCGATTTGTCGCAAATCGGCAACTTTCTTGCCGTTCAATTCAATGATGTCAAACATCCTCCTACGTTGTCTTTGGGAAAAGTGCCATTCTCGGCACTGAAGCGCCGTCGTGACGCCTAATGGGTCAAAGATAAGGTGCAAATGACAACTTCGTGCCCAGCTCCGAGCAGAAAGTTGACACTCGATGTCGTGAGGCAATCATTTCCGGGGCCACTCGATGACACGCATGTTGGAGACTGTTCCACCATGGATTTCAAAGCGGAGCATGGTTCGGACCTTGTGAAAGCCAGAAATGCCTGCAGCTCCAGGATTGAGATGCAGTCCACCCCAATGTTCCACTTTCTTCACAAGAAGGATGTGGCTGTGGCCACAGACAAATAGGCTGGGTCTGCGTTGCGTCAGTACCGGGAGGATTCCCTTGGCATACTTGGGGGGTCTGCCACCAATGTGCGTCATCCAGACGGATGCGCCACCTGCCTCAAAATGCAGATGCTCGGGCCACTCCTGTCGGATTTCTTGCCCATCGATGTTGCCAAACACTGCGCGACAGGGGGCCACCTTGGCCAATGCATCTGTCACGGCCAAATCTCCGATGTCACCTGCATGCCAGATTTCGTCGCTTCCTTTCACGTGGTGAAGCACCCTATCGTCCATGTGTCCATGGGTGTCAGAAAGCAAAGAAATGTGCACGTTGTTGGAGTTATTTGTCCATAGGAGCAGGCAATGTGGGACCTTTTGGTGGATTTTCACCATATGATGTCTAAGAAGATGAGAAGGCGCTCCGGAGTGTGGTTGTTTGTGTTCTTGATTGCGTGCACCTTGGATGCGCAAGCTCAAGAGGGCAAGCCCAGTCGAGCTGCAGCAAAGGCTTATGCCAAAGCTCTAGAAGCTTATCGGTTTTTGTCCTTCAATCTGGCAGTGCAGCACTTGGACAAGGCCATCGACAAATCGCCTGAATTTGCAGAAGCTTGGTTTTTGAAAGCCCAAATCCAGCGAGATGTCGAATCTCCAAACTTCGAATCCACTCTCGCCCATGCGCTTTTTCTTGAACCGGCTTTGTTTCCGCATGGATGGGTGCAGTTGGCAGAGGCTCAATGGAATTCAGGCAAGTATGCAGAGGGGATGGAGACTTTGCAGCGAAGTGAATCGTTGCTGTTTGCGGGCCAATCGCAGCAAATGGATGGGCAGAGGTCTTGGGTAGAGGCAGGTTTGCGCTTTGGGTTGGAGGCGATGTCCAGCGCGAATGCGGGACCTGAGGCGCGCATTGTGCCGGGTGATCTGAATTCTGATGCCCATGAGTACTACGGGGCCTTTGACCTGACGGGGGAGTGGATGGTTTTCACGCGCTCGTCTTCCACAGGCAATGGCCAGCATTCAGGACAAGGTGGAGAGGACTTTTATTCTTCTCGTTGGTCGCAAGGAGAGGATTGGAGTACGCCGGTGCCGCTTCGCGGTGTAAATACGGCACAAAACGAAGGGGCTCCCACGCTATCGGGTGACGGAAGAACGATGGTGTTCACCGCATGTGCCACCCCTCGCGAGGGATACGGGCTTAGGAGGGGCAAGGGGTCTTGCGATCTCTTTGAAAGCACTTGGGATGAGACGGCACAAAAATGGACGTTGGGCAAAAACTTGGGAGCGCCCAACTCTGCAGGCTGGGAGAGCCAGCCGACCTTGAGTGCCGATGGGAACACCCTGATTTTTGCCAAGGCGATGAAAGGCCACGATGCACCCTCCGACCTGGCGGTGAGTCACCGGCTGGACCATGGGGGATGGTCGGCACCCAAGTCGTTGCCAGGGCTGATCAATACTTCGAGAACAGAGGAAAGCCCATTCCTTCACCCGGATGGCAAGACCCTCTACTTCAGCAGCAACGGACACCCTGGCATGGGAGGGTTGGATGTGTTTGTTTCACGCAGAGAGAAGGATGGAACCTGGGGCACGCCCAAAAATTTAGGCCCGGGCGTCAACAGCTATGGAAAGGACAACAGTTTGATGGTCACGCCCATGGGTGACCATGCCCTTTTTGCATCCACACGAGGGTCAGACAACCTAAATTTTTGGGAAATCCCATTGGAAAAGGAGGATCGAGCCATTGAGGTCGCGACCTTGACGGGGGTGGTTGTGAATGCAGCGACGGGTGAATCCTTGCGGGCAGATGTGATCTTGAACGATTTGGAAACCGGACAACGCGTGGCATCCATCGTGTCGCAAGCGGAGGACGGATTTTTGATGCCGCTCCCCGGTCTTGGAAGCTACAGTTTTGAGGCCTCGGCAGAGGGGTTTGTGTTTGGCATGAAACGCTACGATCAAAGCGGAGAGGCCATGATGGAGCGCAATCCTTTTGTCAAAATCGAGCTTGAACCGATTGAGGCGGGACAGACCTTCACCTTGGATGCCATCCAATTTGAATCGGGATTGGCCCAACTCAGCCAGGAATTCCAGTCGGGCTGTGAAAGGTTGACACTTTGGATGAGAGAAAATCCAAAGGTGCGGATCCAGATTGAAGGCCACACCGACAACGTAGGAAGCCTCCCTTTCAACATGACTTTAAGCCATGACCGTGCGCTTGCCGTGTCTTCATTCTTGACAGATCGAGGCATCGACGAAGCGCGCCTGGAGATTTTGGGGCTTGGGCCCAATCAACCCATCGCAGACAACACGACAGAAGACGGGAGGTTCATGAACCGGCGTGTGCAGGTCATGGTTCTTGAATGAAGGGAGTGGAGAAGGCTCCAAGGGATTCGACCCGACTCAATTCAGCTCCCACACGAGGGTCAAATACCCAGTGCGGGGAGGGGCAGGGTTGTAATAACGCCCCCCAAAGGCGTTCAATTGGTTCCATCCTGAATAGGCGGTGTTGGTCAAGTTTCGCATCCCCAACGTTGCCCTGACAGAAGTGGCAGCAGGTGACCAAGTCACCTCGAAATTGCCCAAGGCATATCCAGGTGCGACGTTCTCGTTGGCATTGTCGAGGAAGGTTTTGCCCACGCCGCGAACCCAGAGATGGGACTCAAAACGATGAGCCTTGTTCCAGAATGCCCAATTCCATTGGACGTTCGCCAGCCATTGAGGCGATCCGGGCAGTTTTCCTGCCGCCCAACGGTGGTGTTGCCAGGTGGCTGAGGCCTGGAGACGGTGGTTCCCAATAACATGTGCCGTTCTCGCCTCGACACCTTGCATCCGCATGGATGACGAATCGTTCACAAACGATGATGCGCCAAGACTGTCAACGCTTTCCACGATGGGCCCTTGGACGCGCTGGTCGTAGAGCACAACCTCTCCAAGCGGATGTCTTGCCCCCAGTTCCAGGTTCCAAGCATTTTCTGCGTTCAAAACCGACACCATGCCACGGGCGTTGTCGACAGGCAAGCTTTCAAAATTGGTGGGGTCGCTGAATCCAGTGCTGGTCTGTGCAAACAGGCTCAGGTTCTCTCCAAGCGTCTTGGACAAACCAATCCTGGGCAGAATTTGTGCAGTGTTGAACGGTGCCACGTAGGCTGTGTCGAGCACAATGCCATCCGCGGACCGTGAGCGTGCCGACAAGGCCACCGCTCCTTCTAGCCTCCAACCATTCTTCCATGCCCAAGACAACGCAGGAGCGAAGTGGGCCCGAGAGGTCCGCACTTGAAGGTCGTACGTCTGCGGGCTTTGGGTTCCATCGAGAGGATCCTCCCAAAGGCCAAAGGTTCCTTGGTCCGCGACAGCAAGCAAGGTCCATTCTGCATGAAAGTCCGCTTTGGCCAAAGACCATGGGGCCCATCTCTGGCGCATGCGAAGGCTTCCGCCCCAGCCAGACTCTTCCTTGTATCCTTTGAAAAAAGGAGAGGTGCCAAAGGGGTTCTCTTTGTTCGTCCAACGCGCCAGCGCCCAGACATCAAGTGAGCTGCGGTGTTGGTTGGCGCTGAGGTTGGGGACGTGCAGGTGATGTCCCCAAATCAAACGGTTGCGCTTGACCGAGGCATTGTACCCATCGCCAGGGGCAGACGTGGGGAGGGTGTCCAAACGAAGCGAGTCAATGGAGCCCGGCAAATCCCATGATCCTGACATGAAAGCAAGCCAGTTGTAATGCTTGGCCTTGCGGCTTCCCCAGGCTCGGTCGACTTCGACTTGCCATTTCTCATTGGACTCCCAATCGCGGTAACCACTGTTTTGGGTCCGAGAGGCACGGATGTTCCAACCCTTTGCGGCAAATGATGCGCTGAGCAACCCCTGGGCACCTTCACTCCCAGTGGTGCCTAGCGTGGATTGAAGCCGCAAGGTTTTTTGCGTTCGGAGTCCTTCTACCATAAGTGCACCACCATAGGCGCCGCCAAATACCGTGGCTGCAGGGCCTGAAACCAAAGACATGGGCCCCGACCAAGTCGGGTCAAGCCATTCGATGGGGCTGTTGCCGTCGGCTTCCGTCAACAGGAACCCCCTGACATAGAGCATGGTGTTCCGAACCGCAAAGGGCGACCTCAGTGCAGATCCCCTAACGGTGAGCCGTCGACTTCCGCCCAATCCGCGGGTTTCCATGGAGACACCGGGCAGGGCGTTCATGGCGGATGAAACATCGGCGCTGCCGAATCCATTGGTCAAAACAGAATCAGACACCCATCGGGTGGCCGCGATTTGTTCTGGGGACAAGAGAGGGCTAAAGGCGGAGATGGCCGCAGAGTCCAACTTCACCCAATTCCACAGCAGTGTGTCCGCAGGCGCTGTGTTGCCAGCTCTCAAGGATGCACCAGCCCCAAAAAGGAGCAGGGTGGCAAGGCAGGTTGAAAATCGCATCATGATGTGCAGTGCTTATTGAACAACAAGGGTTCGGCTCATGGTCTTGCCCGCATCATTGGTCGAGGTCAGGAAGTACATGCCAGCTTCCCAAGAAGTGACATCCCAGGTCAAGGCACTGGAAAGTTGTCCTTCCCAAACGCGCTTGCCTTCCGGGCTCCAAACCACAGCGGGCACTTGATTCCACTCTTCGCTCATGTGGCAGCGCACCAGACCATTGCTTGGATTTGGAAAGAGGTCCAAACCGCGGGCCGAAGACCATTCCTCGATGTGGCTCGTCGCCAAGGGTCGAAACTCCTTGATCACATTGGGGCCAGACCCAGGGTAGTTGGGTCCATTGAACGCCAAGTACACGGCACCTGTTTCTGGGTGTATGGCCACGTCTCGGACCCTTTGGTCGAACGAGGAAAAAAACTGGTCTTCGCTTTCGATGGACAGGCCATCCTCACTCATGTGCAGGACGCTCAGTCTTTTGTCATCATAGGCAAACCCACCAAGAACCGCCATCAACACCGAGCCTTGCCATTCCGGAATGCCGGGGTGGTCATAGTACTCGATGCCATTGACTGCGGCGCATGGGGACCATGTCTTGAGGGGCTCCATGACGTTGTTGTCTGCACAAAAGGCCTGTTCTGCAAGGGTGTTGCATTCGCCTTCGACATTGGGCCAACCGTAGTTGCGGCCCATTTCAATGATGTTGAATTCGTCCCAGTTGTTTTGGCCGTGTTCTGAACTGTAAATCAATCCATTGGGGCCCAAACACAGCCCTTGGCTGTTCCTGTGTCCTTTCGAGTACACGTAGCTGTTGGGGTCGGGGTTGTTGCTAGGCACTGATCCGTCCAGGTTGAAGCGGAGCACCTTGCCGTTGTCGCTGTTGTCGTTTTGGGAGCTTTCTCCGCTATCTCCGACGTCTCCTGTGGTCATCAAGAGGGTGTTGTCAGGAAGCACCAACAAGCGGCTGCCGTTGTGGATGCCTCCAGCATCGACGGTGTGCAGCACTTGTTCATTGACGAGGTTGTCACCATCCCATGTGAATTTGCTCAGGCGTTCAGATCCATTGTTCCAGCTTCCTGTGCAATACACAAGAAAGACCTCAGGGGAGTTGTCCCAATCGGGGTGCATGGCCATGCCAAGCAATCCAGGCTCGCCATTGTTGCCACCAAAAACATTGACCTCCAGAACCGTGGTGTACGCTCCCGTTGCGGGGTCGATGCGGTGCACATCGCCCGTCCTGGTCGTGCACCAAAGCATGTCGTCCGGACCCCAGAGCAGTTCCCACGGGATGTTGATGCCAGTGACCAAATCGTATTCAACCAACGTCGTCTCCTCCAATTGCCAAGTGGTTTGGCCCCAAGAGGAAAGGGAGAGAAAAAACACTCCCAAGGAGAGGAAGCTGGCACGGGCGTTGGACAAGGAAGAAGTTGGAAAGCAAGAAGTCATGGCGACGGGATGTTGGGGTTCAATTCTATGGGACATGCATTGCAAAGGCGAAGGTACAAGATGCTTTGTGAGGACGGACAGACGAGGCGACAGGAAGTCATCGTGAAGCCTTCAAGACTTGCTCTGTTCTGATGATTGAGAATCATAATAGGTGAACAGCTGCGCGGGTTTGTGCAAAACCCCCTGTTCCTTTTCATTGAGACCCACCACATGGTCCATTCGCTTGACGTTTTTCCGAAAGTTCCTTTTGTCAAGTTTCTTGTCCCAGACCACCTCATGCAAGAGCTGCAACTCCCGCAAGGTGAACTTCTCGGGAAGCATCTCAAAGGCCATGTGTTGGCTGTCCAGCTGTTCTCTGAGCGTGGAGAGGGCCATGTTGGCGATCTCATCGTGGTCAAATGCCAAGGAGGGGAGATGGTTGACATCCACCCATTTGGCCTCTCCGGCGAAAGATGCGGCTTTGGGGGCATGGTCATGGAGAGACACGAGGCCAAAGTAGGCCACTGTGATCACCCGTCTGTCCGGGAATTCACGGAAGGTTTGCAGCCAGCGCTTGTCCTTGGCATCTTGAACGCGTCGTGGGTGACCAAAGGCATGGAATTGCTTTAGATAGACCTTAGAGAGTCCAGTCAGCTGATGCAAAGCAAGTCCGGCGGCTTCCGTGAGGGATTCATACTCCTGAACGATGTTGCCCGGCAACGCCATTTGCAGGTCGTGTTGTTGGATTCCCCCTTCGCCATCGGTGCGTTGTTGGATCAGAAGAAGTTGGAGGGTCTCACCATCAAACCCAAACAGAGCACAATCCACGCTGACGTCCATGCGGCGAAGATACAGGGTTGGTGTCAATTGTACACTTAACTTCGCACGGTTTGCCAATTCTAGCCTTTGCTTTTCGGAATTGTCACTTCTTTGACGACATTTGTGGCCGTCAAAGCCCAAGCAGATACGCTCACTACATATGAAGAAAATCGCAGTACTTACCTCAGGAGGAGATGCCCCTGGCATGAACGCTGCCATTCGTGCGGTGGTTCGAACGGCTGTCTTCCACGATTTGGAGGTCATGGGTGTTTTCCAGGGCTATCAAGGCCTCATTGACGGCGACTTCAAGCGCCTGCACGTTCGCTCCGTGGCCAAGATTTTGGGCCGCGGGGGCACGATTTTGAAATCTGCCCGCTGCCAGGACTTTTTCGAAGTGGAAGGCCGCAAGCGCGCCCATGTTCATCTCGTGGAAGCAGGCATTGACGGATTGGTGGTCATTGGCGGCAATGGGACCTTCACAGGCGCTTTTAAATTTGGCCAAGAAACTGGCTTTCCTGTGGTTGGGCTTCCCGGCACCATTGACAACGACCTCAGCGGTTCAGATTGCACCATTGGGTTTGACACGGCGATCAACACTGTGGTGGATGCCGTGGACAAAATCAGGGACACTGCAGACAGCCACAACAGATTGTTTTTTGTGGAGGTCATGGGACGGGACAGCGGCTTCATAGCATTGAAATCAGGAATTGCCACAGGAGCAGTTGCAGTGATGACCCCTGAAATGAACATGAGCATTGAGGATCTGGTGGCTGTTCTTCAGGCTGGAGAACAGAGCAACAAAACAAGCAGCATCGTTTTGGTTGCTGAAGGGGACACCAATGGAGGCGCCTTTGAGATTGCGAAAAAGGTGCAGGCCCTGACCAACCGATACGAAACGCGCATCACGGTATTGGGCCACTTGCAACGGGGAGGGAGCCCATCGTGTTTTGACAGGGTATTGGCCTCTCGCTTAGGGGTGGCCGCAGTGGAGGCGTTGCGAACAGGACACAGCGATGTCATGGCGGGCATCATCAACGACCAGATCTCCCTGACCACTTTTGAAGAGGCGGTCACGAACAAAAGTGAAATCAACGACGACGAAGTGCGGATCGCCCGCATTTTGAGCATCTGATGCCCAACAGCATCTTATCATAGACCCTTACGACAACACATTTTCTTTCTCATGAAGCGCATTGCAATCAATGGTTTTGGCCGAATCGGCCGTTTGGCCTTCCGACAATTCATGTCACGGCCTCAGTTTGAAGTGGTCTCCATCAATGACTTGACTGATGTAGACACCCTCGCACATTTGCTGAAGTACGACAGCATCCACGGCGCCTACCCCGGCGAAGTCAGTGTGGTCAACGGCAACTTGATGGTCCAAGGCAAAGAGATCCAAATCACGGCCGAACGCAATCCCTCGGATCTTCCTTGGGGAAAGCAAAGCATTGACATTGTTGTGGAATCCACCGGTGTGTTTGCGGACGCAGAGAAGGCCTCCGCCCACCTCACTGCAGGTGCAGGCAAGGTCATCATCTCGGCTCCTGCAAAGGGGGATTTGAAGACGGTCGTTCTCGGAGTGAACGACAACATTTTGTCTGCAGATGACCGCATTGTGAGCAATGCCTCTTGCACTACGAATTGTCTCGCCCCGATGGCGAAGGTTTTGAACGACACTTTTGGCATGGAAACGGGGTTCATCACCACAATCCACGCCTACACGGCAGACCAAAGGCTCCAAGACGCTCCTCACCGCGACCTGCGTCGTGCACGCGCAGCGGCATTGAGCATGATCCCGACCTCCACAGGTGCGGCAAAGGCTGTGGGCCTTGTGCTGCCTGAATTGGCAGGGAAGTTGGACGGGATGGCTGTTCGCGTGCCCACGCCGACTGGATCTGTCACGGATTTGACGGCGACCTTGAGCAGAGAAACCACTGCAGAGGAGGTCAATGCAGCGTTGAAGGCCGCTGCAGAAGGCCCGATGAAGGGCTTCTTGCAATATTGTGAAGACCCCATCGTGAGTGTGGACATTGTGGGCAACCCCCACAGCTGCATTCTCGACGCAGCATTGACCAAGTGCTCTGGAAATTTGGTCAAGCTCTTTGGTTGGTACGACAACGAAGCTGGTTATGCCACGCGTGTGGTGGACCTGGCGGAGCGGTTGGCCTAATTCGAGCAATGTGAAGATTCTCATTGCAGACAGTGGTTCCACCAAATGCGATTGGTTGGCCATTACAGAAAGTGGACATGAACTCAAGGAATTCCACACCATGGGGTTCAATCCCTACTTCCACGATGCAGATCTGGTCGAGCGTGAAATGACGGCATCCTCAGAGGCCATGTCGTTGGCTTCGGAGGTGGACAAGGTCTTTTTTTACGGCGCGGGATCGAGTTCTCCAGAGCTTTGTGAAGTCATCGCAGAAGGGCTCCAACGTGTGTTTGGTTCTGCGGTCGTTCATGTGGGCCATGATTTGGATGGCGCGGCGTTCAGCACCTACACAGGCCAACCAGCGGTAACGTGCATCTTGGGCACTGGTTCCAACAGCTGCATGTTTGACGGGAAGGAGGTTTCTGAAGTCGTCCCTGCTTTGGCTTACATCCTTGGAGACGAGGGGAGCGGCAGCTGGTTTGGCAAGAAATTGCTGGCTGCGTTCCTCTATGGCAAGCTGCCCAAGGCCATCCACGATGATTTTGTGGAACAATATGGCCTGGACAAAATGGCCATCACCAAACGTGTCTACCAGGAACCCAACGCCAACGTGTTTCTTGCGAGTTTCATGACCTTCTTGGGACGCCACAAGGACAACGGGTTTGTCAAAGACTGGTTGGACGAGGGCTTCAAAGCGTTTTTGGATGTGCACGTCGCGTGCTTTGATGGAGCGCAAGACATGCCCATTCACTTTGTAGGGTCGGTGGCATTTCACTTTCAAGATGCTTTGCGCAGAGCTTGTTCCGAGAGAGGCTACCAAGTGGGCAACATCATCAAAAAGCCCATTGATGGATTGGCCCAGTACCATGTCCAGTTCGTTTTTCCTGAGGCCAACTGACCATGCCGCTCAAAGCTTGCCTGTTTGACATGGATGGGGTGATCGTGGATTCCACGCGTCACCACTTTGCTGCTTGGAAGCGTCTTGCCGAGGAGTTGAGCATTCCATTCGAAGAAAAGGACAACCATGCATTGAAGGGGTTGAGCCGCGTCGACAGTCTTGAACACCTGCTCGCGCTTGGAAACATGCCCTTGGATGAGAAGACCAAGCTCAAGTTGATGCGCAAAAAAAACCAGTTGTACCTCGAGCTCATCGACAACATGCGGGCCGTGGATGTTCTTCCTGGTGCCGCGGAGTTGATTCGCGCCTTGAATGGAGCGGGCATCAAAGTGGGTTTGGGATCCTCCAGCAAAAACGCTCAGTTGCTTTTGGAGAACCTGGGCCTGTCGGATCTCTTCCAAGTGGTGGTGGACGGCAACCACATCACCCTGAGCAAACCGGACCCTGAGGTGTTCCTGAAGGGAGCGCAAGCATTGGGGGTTCGTCCGTCCGAAAGCATGGTGTTCGAAGACGCTGCATCGGGCATCCGGGCTGCCAAGGCGGGTGGTTTTTTTGCGGTGGGATTGGGCCATCCTGTCGAGCTTGAAGGAGCGGACAAAGTGCTGCCAGGACTTCACGGTGTTCAGGTGAACACGCTCCGTGGCTGGATGGTAGGGGCTTGAAGCGCTCCTAGGATGGTCAATCGGTCCAAGTGCTGTTTGGGGTTCCCGGCGAACCGCCCAATGCATTGCTGCCTGCCCATGAGGTAGAAAAGCTGTTGTCATAGCCAGATCCCTTCCATTCCAAAGATCCACCTGCCCCATCGGCATCTTGTGGCCATGTGCCTGCATCGCTGTAAATGACGTGGTCAGCTTCCGTGCCGTTGGGACGCACCAGTCGCAAAGATTCTCCGCTGTTGTGCAGTCCAGAGGACAATGTCCATGGAAGCAGCGGAACGAATTCCGGCAAAAGGGGGGCGAGTACGGCTGTGTCGTTGGCTGTCAACAAGAACCCTTCGGCTTCGATCCATGTGTTCTCGGGAAATACGCATGCGATGCCATCGGCCAATTGCCAGCCGCCAACGTGGATGTCAAAAGGGAAGGGGTTCATCAGTTCCACAAATTCATACTCGGTGTCTGCACCCTGCTGGGTGCTTGGGTTGTAATGAATTTCAGAGATGATGGGGTCATGCCAGATTTCTGTTTCACAGCTTTGGCCATAGTTGGCCAAAAGGATGAGCAAATCGTCATAGTCCACCATTGCATTGAGGTTCAAGTCCGCCACACATTGGGCCTGGGTGGAAGCAAAGGGGGCAATCGACAAGGCGGTGCCCAAAACAAAGCGAGAAAGGATGATTTTCATGTGGTTTTGGGCCGCAAGAACCTCAAATCCACATGTGGTTTGATGTCACGTTTTGTGACTGTTCACCAACAGTTCAGGAGTGCCAATCCAACGAGACAGGGCAATGGTCGCTTCCATGGACTTCATTGTGGATGGCTGTATGAGAGGTGCACTGGAGTGCACGCTCACTCACGAGCATGTAATCCAATCGCCAGCCCACGTTTTTTTCTCGTGCGCCCCCTCTGTAACTCCACCAGGAATATTTTACATCTTCCGGATGTGCCTGTCGCCATGAATCCACAAACCCTGCCTCTTGAAGCTTGGTCATGCCATCAATTTCATCTTGGGTGTAGCCAGGCGTCTTGTTGTAGTTCGCCTTGGGCCTCGCCAAGTCCAATGGGGAGTGCGCTACATTCAAGTCGCCGCAGCACACCACAGGCTTGTCTTGGTCCAATTCATGGAGATAGGCCAAGAAAGCAGCATCCCACTCTTTCCTGAAGGGCAGCCGCTTCAAGCCGGAGCTTGAATTTGGGGTGTACACCGTTACAAAATGAAAGGATGGGAATTCCAGACGTAGGACCCGTCCTTCTTGGTCCAAATCTGTCACACCGATGCCTGCTGCAACAGAAAGGGGAGCGTGTTTGGAAAGAACAGCTGTCCCAGAGTAGCCCTTTTTGATGGCAGAACTCGAATGAAGCTCATAGCCTTCCATGCCAAAAAGTGCCTCTCTGACCTGGTCATCTTGGGCCTTTGTTTCCTGCAAACCCAAGACATCTGGGGCCAGTTCTTGCACGAGGTCATGAAACCCCTTCTTTGCAATGGCGCGAATGCCATTGACATTCCAACTCATCAATTTCATGCTGGCAAAATCACATCGGGACGGTCACGCCACCGCACGGCAAGTTGAAGCACCTCTTCAAGGGTGCCTTGCGCGAGCAGGGTATCGCCGGTTTGGTACAAATGGTTGAGGTAGGCTTCGCCAGTGGCAAACTCTGAGGAAGGCTCCATGTTCAAAAACTGCGAAGCATCGGGACATGGATGGATGTGCATCAAAGTGTAGCTCTCCGATTCAGGGTCGAAACCAGCCACCAGCATGCCTTCCACGTCATGGCCCAATTCCACTGGAACCGGCAGCCGCAAGAAAAACGCACTCCAAGGCCCCATGTAGCCCATGCTGAAGTAGGGATAGAGCCATGGGTGAGACTGCATGCCCACGTCGCGTAAACCGGAGGTCAAGGCCTCTGTGGCCTCACGTATGCGGTATGAAGTGGTGGTCTTGGGCTTGAAGTTTTCCAATTTGGCCCAACGCTTTTTCGAGGTGTAATGCTCCATTGGGCCAAGCCGAAGCTTGTAATCGAAGTCGGAGCGCTTGTCCAAAATATACCCAGGATAAAACCATTTTCTTCCAGTGCGCTTTCCATACTCGGCCTCCTTCAACAAAGTGTAGGACCCGAGACTGAATTTCGCATAGGCTTCATCGTATAGCCCCAACAAACTGGCCATACTCTGCTCTCCGAGGTCGAAGTAGCTCACGGCAATCAGACGGTCGCCATCGTATACACATACTTCCCGCGTATCAAACACGGTGCCTTGAAACCCAGCGCTCAAGTAGTCTGTCAGCGTGCTGTGAATGAAGCCTTTGAATCGGTTTTTGTGCTGGGCGTAAAGCGCCTCTTTGTTGGCATTGGGTTGGGCATGGCCATAGGTCACAGTGAAGCGAGACTCCACGCGCCTCACGATTTTGCGTTGCCTTGCAGTCGGGGCGTAGTGGCCCAAATTCATCCGAATGTTGACCACACTGTAGAGCATCTGATCAATGCACAACAAGTCCATTTTGTAGAGCATCACTGACCCGCGGAACCATCCCGAGGCCAGGTACTGGTCGTACCTAGATCGGGAGAGACTGCGTGGAAAGTGGGTTTGGACCAACATGGGACGAAGGTAGTGGCCAGAGGTTCAGAGCCAACGTTGGACGAAGCGGCTCAGCCAAATGCTGGAGCCATTGAATGGGGGAAAGGTCAAGGGCAAAATGTTGTGGCGGGTGCGCTGTTGAACAACAGATCGTGCGTTGGAGAATTGGCAGAATCCGCCGTAGCCGCCAGTCCTCCCCATGCCACTGGTTTGAATGCCGCCAAAGGGAAGATCGGGCTGGGCGACTTGGAGCACAACTTCATTGATGCCGGTCGTCCCGGCGGGATGTGCAGTTGTCCAACGGTGGATGGCGGACTCGTCTTTGGAGAACACATACATGGCCAAGGGGTGGGGGTTGACCCTGAGGATGGCGTCGGCTTCTTCTGCTTCCCGCCAACGAAGGATGGGAAGGATCGGTCCAAAGATCTCCTCTTTCATGATCTCCATGTCCATGTGAACGTTTGCCAGCAAGGTGGGGGCCATTCGCAACGTGCTGACGTCCCAAGACCCACCGTGGACGACCTTGGCTCCCCGGCGAATGGCATCTTCCACAAGTCCTACCAAACGGTCAAATTGTGTTTGGTTCACAATGGCAGACCTTTGTGTATTCTTCAGCTGTTGCTCTGGTTCCTGCCCATACATGGCGGCAAATTGTTCGCGAAGTGCCCCTGTGAGTTCATCTGCAACCGCTTCCTCGACAAGCAAGTAATCGGGGGCGATGCAGACTTGGCCATTGTTCAAGCACTTCCCCCATGCAAGTCGACGGCTGGCGTCTGCAATGTGGGCTGTTCGATCCACAATGGCTGGGCTTTTGCCTCCCAACTCAAGGGTAACCGAGGTCAAATGCTCGGCTGCGGCTTTCATGACCTTTTTGCCAATTCGCGTGCCACCTGTGAAGCAAATGTGCTGAAACGGAAGGGAGGTTAAATAAGCGCTGACCTCAGGCCCTCCTTGCACCACCGTGGCAACCTCTGGGGGGAGGGCCTTGGCCACGATCTTCGCCAACACGTCAGATGTGCAAGGCGTGTGTTCTGAAGGCTTGACGATCACTCGGTTTCCGGCAGCAAGGGCGCTGACAAGGGGGCGAAGGGTCAGGGTGACCGGGAAATTCCAAGGAGCGATGACCAATACCTGGCCTTTGGGATCGTGCTGGACATAGGAGCGTGTGCCCACCATGGAAATGGGGGTGGAGCTGCGACGAGGGGCCATCCAGCCCCTCAGATGTCTTCTTGCGTACTGGATTTCCTTCTTGACAGGAAACATCTCGTGCAAATGGACCTCCTCGCGGGGTTTGCCCAAGTCCTTTGCCAATGCCTCGATGATGTCCTCTTCGTGCTCAAGCATATTTGCCCAAAGAGATTGCAGCCATCCCCGTCGGTCGTTGGCTGAAGGGACCACTCCTGATAGGCGCTGTTGGCGCTCGAAAACATCGCGAAGTGATTTCATTTAGACAGGCGTTGTGCAATGGAGGGGAGAAGGTGTCACAAGATAAGAATGTGCATTCCCGAAAAGTTCAATGCGCACGGCGGTGCTTGATGGCTCGTTCCAGGACAGCGCAATGCAGAACATGAGCCTGGGGCAAGAGGGGCTGTCCACCATCATTTTGAACGCGCCAATGGGCCTTGGCTTCACGCATGGATGTGGTCCATTGTTGGTCCATTCTCGACTGGGCATCTTCATGTGTTGATCCCCTCGCCACAGCCCTGGCCAGCCTCACGTCTGGCGGAGCCTCCACGGTAGCAACTGCGTTGCAGATGAGGTCACCTTCGGTTTCGAACAAAATGGCGGCTTCTCGAACCAAATAAGGAGCATCCAAAGGCTGCTTTGCTTTCCACATTTCGAACGCGAGGGCAACTGCAGGATGAACCTGACGCTCCAACCATTGAAGTAAAGCAGAATCTGAAAATACCATGGCGGCGAGCCGCGCCCGGTTGATGTCGATGTGCTGGCCATGCTCATCCACGATCGCCAATGAATGCCCGAGGTGATCAAGCACCTTCGTTCGCAGTTGATGATCTGTCGTGTAAAGATGCTTGGCTGCGGCGTCTGCATCCCAAACCAATGCTCCCATGGCGCCGAGCATGCGTCCCACAGTGCTTTTGCCAGCCGCCATGCCTCCGGTAAGTCCCAGAACATAGGGGGCAGTGCTTGTTTTTATGGAGGGAGGAGGCAAGGGCATTCGTATGGAGCTTGACGTCGCAAAGTTGCACCTTCTTCACACGTTGCCAACAACTTCCCTGAATTTCAGCACAGGTTGTGGACCTTTGTGGCATGCCACATCTCCTCGCCCCGTCCATCTTGGCCGCTGATTTCGCCAACCTCCAACGCGATGTCGAACTTGTGAATGAAAGCGCAGCCCACTGGTTCCATTTGGATGTTATGGACGGCGTATTCGTGCCCAACATCAGTTTTGGCATGCCGGTGATTCAAGCCATTGCGAAGCACGCCAAGAAACCTTTGGATGTCCACTTGATGATCGTGGACCCCGATCGCTACATTCAAACTTTTGCCGATCTCGGTTCAGATGTGCTGACGGTACATGCCGAGGCCTGTCCTCATTTGCACCGCACATTGGGCGCCATCCGAGACGCTGGCATGAAGGCAGGTGTGGCCCTCAATCCCCACACCCCTGTTGAGACGTTGCGAGATGTGGCAGGGGAGTTGGACTTGGTGTGTTTGATGAGTGTCAATCCTGGTTTTGGAGGTCAGTCTTTCATTGAAAGGACTTACGCCAAAACCAAGGCGTTGCGAAGTTTGCTAGATGAGGAAGGGGCCAAGGATGCCTTGATTGAAATTGATGGCGGAGTCGGGATGGCCAATGCACGGGCGCTTGTGGATGCTGGTGCAGACGTGTTGGTAGCGGGTTCCTCTGTTTTCCGATCGGAGGACCCCATGGCGTCGGCACTGAATTTGGTCAACGTTTGACGAAGCATAACAAGCCGAGGACCTGCTCTGTGCACCCTCAGTATTTTGTGTCACGACGATACCAAAGATGAGCGCCAGACAATTCATTCAAACCTTTATCCAGCGTCAAGGGCTTTGGATGTTGAGCGCCAATGTTCTGGCCAAACTTGCGGGTTTTGCTGCTGTGGTGTTCGTGACAAGGACGCTTTCCGAGGCTTCCTATGGGGCCTATGCCTATGCCATGGTGTTGGCGTCTGCATTCGTTCCTTTTATGGGGTTTGGGGCCTACCAAGCTTTTTTAAAATTTGGTGCGGATGCGCCTGGACAGACGTCAAAGCGTGCACTGCATGCTTATGCATTGACCCGCGGCACCATGCTTTCTCTGGCTCTGGTGGCGGCCGTGACGGCTTGTGCTTCTATGCTGGGTTCAGGGGTGCCAGAAAGCGTGCCTATTTTGCATATCCTGGCTTGGACTTTCGTGTCCACGCTTTGGATGGAGCACACCAAGAGTTATGCGAAATGTCTTCATTTGAACCGTGCCTCGGCACAGATTGACATTTCGTATTCCGTTCTCCTCGTGGCCTTGGTCTGGGGTTTGACCTCGGCATGGGGCGTTGAGGGCTATGCCTATGCAGTGGTGTCCGCTCCCGCATTGGCAAGCTTGCCATGGATGCGCCGGTTGCACGTGTTTCATTGGTCATGGGAGCCACTTCAAGAGGTGTTCCAAGGATTTTGGCCTTACGGAATGTATACTGCTTTTGGCGCCTTGTTGGCCAATGCCTTTTATGCCATCGATGTCTACCTCATCGGGAGATGTTTGGCAGATTCGGCAGATGAGGTGGCCCTCTACCGCGTTGCATTTCTCATTCCATTGGCCACTCGAGTGGTGCCTGTGGCGGTTGCTGCAACCGATTTTGTAAAGACGGCATCTTACGCGAAAGAGGCCCACAAGTTGTGGGCTTACATGATGAACTACTGGCGCACCTTTGGCCTTCTGTCCCTTTTGATGTTGGGTATTCTTTGGGTTCTTGCGCCCTGGTTGCTTGGTGTCTTCGGCGCTGGATACGAAGAAGGAGCGGGTGTCATGCGTGTGCTTTTGTTGGGCATGGTCGGTGGGCATTGGCTTCGCATCCCATTGGGGAACATGCTGTCAGCCCTCGGTCGCGCAAACTGGAACACCATGGTCAATGCCGTGGTTCTTGCCAGCGCTGCTGCATTGTGCATGTGGCGCATCCCCATCGATGGCATCCTAGGCGCAGCCAAAGTCATGGCATGCATGATTTGGTTGAACGGGGTGATGAGCTTGTGGCTGCTCTGGCGTCACACCAGGCTCTTGTCCCGTCAAGTGCAGGACTGACCAAGGACAGTTAGGAAGACCAACAAGTCCATCACGGTGACACTCGAATCTGCGTTGAAATCTTGGATGCAGTCGCCTGTGCAGCCAATGGAAGAAAGCATGGTGAGCAGGTCACTGGTCCCAATGGCGCCATCGTCATCAAAGTCAGCCGGAAGGGGCTCGAAGTTGACAACATAGTGGACGTCGCACATGGCCAAACCATTCCAAGTTGCAGACATTGTGAAGTCCCCCGTTTCTAAATTCCACAGGGGCGCTTGGCTGGATTGCGACAAATCCACTCCACTGTCAGAGATCCACGAGAGTTCAAAGGATGGATGGACTTCGGGAACAGGAGGCCACCACAACGGAGCGCAGGAGACATGTTCAACAGTGGGTTCTGGGCAGGGAGAATGTCCTTCGCGCAGGACATACTGTTGGCCTGCTGCCAAGTTGTGGGCGTCGGCATCGAAAATATCTACAACCCCAGAGGGCCAATGTATGTCCATGGATTCAAAGGAAGATGCGCTGCCCAATCCAAAAGTTTCAAATTCACTTTCTTGGGACAGGTAGTTCTCTCCCGCATGAACCAGACGCACCTGCTTCACCCCAGCGGATTGAAGTTCCATTTTTGCACCAATGCCATTCCGGTTGCTGATGGTGCCTTCGCAACCGAAGGCTACGCTGTTGTACCCGCTGTTTGACCCTCCATTCATCCACATGCGAACGACATGGTTGCCAATGTTGTGAACCACAAAGTCCACCCAGCCATTTCTGTCAAAATCGGCAGTCGCGACCACGTGTGAATTCAGGTAGTCGTTGTCATAGACATCTGTGGAAAATGGTGTGAATGTAAAATTGGTGTTCGCCCCATTGTTCTGATAAAGAATGTTGTTTCCGTAGGGCAACAAAAAGTCATGTTCAGTGACAAACAGGTCAAGGTCCATGTCGTTGTCTACATCCATCCAGGCAGCCCCCCAGCAGAATCTGTCCATGTCCAAGCCATGGCCTTGGGCTTGTTCAGAAAATGTACCATCTTCTTCTTGAACCAAGAGTTTGGCCCCCAAACCATCCCCTCCGAAGTGCGTATTGGTGTGAAAGAGATCCATGTCGCTGTCCTGGTCGAAGTCGCCAATGCACAAGGACATACAGTCGATGACCACATCCATGTTGAGGTCTGACGACGCATTGGCGAAGGTTCCATCGCCTTGGTTCAAATACACGGCATTGGGGTTGTCTTTGTCGTTGATAACCAACAAGTCTTGCAAGCCATCTTCGTTGATGTCCCACCACGTACTTTGAAAGCTGAGCCAAATGTGGTCGTCAATGCCAGAGCCTGAAGAGACATTTGTGAATTGGAAATCTCCATCGTTTCGAAGCAAAACGTTGCGGTTGGCATCGTCCTCAAAGAGGGGGAATTGCAAGTACCTGCAGATGTGCAAATCCAGGTCGCCATCGCCATCCATGTCCCCAAATGAAGCACCGCCAGATTCGGTCGCTGCATTGGGCAAACCGGTAACGAAGCCTGCCTCGCTGACCAAGACAAATTGCCCACCCCCATCGTTGCGTACAATTCCAGATCTCCCCTCAGCCTCCAGGATGAATAGGTCGTCGTCCCCGTCGTTGTCGAGGTCCACCCAGAGCAGAGATTTGACCTCACTTTCAATATGCCATGGCAGGGGGTATTCCGTGAAAGAGTCGCCTTGAAGGTTTCGGTACGTCCGCAATACTCCGCTGCTGCTGCCCAATGTGAGGTCAGGCCATCCGTTGTTGTCCCAATCGGCAGTGCTGACTGCAGCTCCGTACAATCCGCCACCATTGGTGTTTTGGATGCCAAATGCCGGAGCTTGGTTGGTGAAGGTTTGGCCGTACAAAAACGAAGAGCCGCTCCCCAGCTCCGTTGACAAGACAAGATAGAAAGCCCAATGCAAAGCCCTTCTCATGAAGGGAATTTAAGCATTTAGTTCGACAGTCAAGTCTTTCTCAGTCAAGGACTTGAGAATAGGGGTGAGTTCATCGTAATCTCCACTCTTCACAGTGCACTTCCCTTTGAAATGGACAACCATAGCGCATTGCTCTGCCTGCAGACTGTCGTGGCCACAAATGTCAACAAGGCAATGGATGACGTGGTCAAAGGTGTTGTGGTTGTCGTTGAACAACACCAAATTCCACTCGTCTTCCATGACTACGTCAGTCAGGATGTCTTCTTGGACTTGGGTTTCTGTGGCTTGCAACATGCTGACTTCGAATCTCTAGCGGATTTCTTGTGGCGCAAAGATATGTTGTCATGCCTGTGCAAAGGTGACTTATGCCCTCGCGGTGCGTGAAACGAACTTATGTGGGTGTCGTGTGTTCCTTTCACAACTCCTCTCTATGAAAAATACTGCACTCTTGATTATTGGCGTTGGCGTTCCAACTGAGCTCACCGAAGCATTCGCCCGTTCAGGTTGTGACGTACAACGAACGGATTCTGCTTTGACAGCCGCAATTTCTCTTGTTCGTGGAGACATTGACTTGGTGCTTATGGTGGGCCAACAAGATGAGTCTTGGAACGAGTTCACTGACGCAGCGATCGCTGCAGGAAAACTCATGGTAGTTGATTCGTTGATTTCCATCCCGACTTCGCTTGCGATGGGCATTGCGGGCAATGGCAATGGCAATGGCAATGGCAATGGTCACAGCGGCCATGGGCATGACAATGGAGACATTGGTATGTCCATTGCTGAGGTCATCGACCTGGTGGACCGGAGAATCAAAACGCCTTCAGATGCCCATGAACACATCTACACGAAAGTTGGCAACAAACTTAGAAAGGTGCCTCTTGACGACATCCTTTACATTGAAGTTGAAGGAAAATACAGCGCTCTTCAAGTACGCGACCGCAAATTCAATGTCAAGGCTTCATTGAAAGATTTGTTGCAAAAGTTGCCTGCCGATCGTTTTGTAAGGGTTAGCCGGAACTTTGTGGTGAATCTCAACCGCATCCAGCACATTGACACTTTCCAATACACGGTGAAGGTGGGAGACATGGAAATCCCCATCAGCAGGACTTACAAAGAAGAGTTGATGCGTCACATCAACCTCATTTAAGGAGCGCTTAGGAAAAGGAAAAGCCTACCCTACGGTAGAGTCGGTTTTCAGTCAAGGCAAGTTCCGTCGTGAATTTGCTTGAAAGGAGCCATCCGTCACGCTTGCACAAGAGCTTCCAAGATTCTTCGTTTGCCTTCATCGTGACTACATCGTTCTCGTAAAGCCAATGGTTGTTGATGTCCTTGGCTCCAAAACATCGGTCCTTTTCTTCGTAATTCAGCCTTTGTCCTCTCCACCAGAGCCCATCGGGGCTGCTCCAAATGCGCCCACCCATGTGGCGCTCGAACCCCACGATGCGCTTGCCGTTACGCAGCCTCCACCGAACTTCTGTTGAATCGTTCATTGGCGCGAATGTGCGCCTTAATTTTGACGAATGGAACAGTCCCAACATCACAAGCCCACCGGGGGGGATGAAGATGCCAAACCAAGGCGTCACTTCATCCAACAGCTCATTGATGCGGACCTAGAAGCCGGGCTTCATGAGGGGCGCATCCACACCCGTTTCCCACCGGAACCCAATGGGTACCTTCACATTGGACATGCCAAGGCCATTTGCGTGAATTTTGGATTGGCAGAAGAATTTGGTGGACAGGTGAATTTGCGTTTCGATGACACCAACCCCGTCAAGGAGGACACTGCATTTGTGGACGCCATTCGAAAGGACATAGCTTGGTTGGGATTTGAATGGAATGGCGGTGAATGCTATACTTCAGACCATTTCGAGACTTTGTTTGGCTATGCACTCCAATTGATCCGCGAAGGGCATGCCTATGTGGATGCCCAGCCGGCTGAGGACATTGCCTCCCAAAAGGGGACGCCAACCGAGCCAGGGAAGGCAAGCCCGTTTCGGAGCCGCCCGGTGGAGGAGAGTTTGACTCTGTTCCAAGAGATGCGGGAGGGCAAGCATGCGGAGGGCTCCATGGTGCTCAGGGCCAAAATCGACATGGCCCATGTGAACATGCACATGCGTGACCCTTTGATGTACCGAATCAAGTTTGTCACGCACCACCGCACTGGAGACGCTTGGTGCATTTACCCCATGTACGATTTTGCCCATGGCCAGTCGGACAGCATTGAAGGAATCACCCATAGCTTGTGTTCGCTGGAATTTGAGGTTCATCGGCCTTTGTACGAGTGGTACATCGATAGGCTCGGCATCTTCCCCTCCAAGCAGCGCGAATTTGCCCGGCTCAATTTGAATTACACGATCATGTCCAAGAGAAAGCTCTTGCGTCTGGTCGAGGAGGGTGTTGTGGACGGTTGGGACGATCCGCGAATGCCGACCATCAGTGGGCTGAGGCGCCGTGGCTACACCCCCGAGAGCATCCGTGAGTTTTGCGAGCGTGTTGGGGTGGCCAAACGCAACAATGTGATCGACGTTGGGTTGTTGGAGTTCGCGCTTCGGGACCACCTCAATGCCACCGCCTTGCGCGCCATGGCTGTCTTGCGCCCGATCAAAATGGTGGTTGTGAATTACCCCGAAGGAGACATCGAATGGATGCCCACCGTGAACAATCCAGAGGATGAAGCTGCCGGCAGCAGGGAGCTTCCCTTTGGCCGTGAACTTTTCATCGAGTCAGAAGACTTCAAGGTGGAAGGGGTCAACAAAAAGTGGTTCCGACTCGCCCCGGGCCGTTCTGTTCGGCTGAAGAGTGCGTACATCGTGACTTACGTGGACCATGTAACCGACGCCAATGGACAGGTGGCAGAGGTTCATGTGGAGTACCATCCCGAGAGCAAAAGTGGCTCGGACACCAGCGGCATCAAGGCAAAGGGCACCCTTCATTGGGTCGAATGCTCCCACGCCAAGGATGCCGAGGTGAGGCTCTACGACAGGTTGTTTCTCGACCCCCATCCCGACGGCCAAAAGGACAAGGATTTCATGGACCATGTGAACCCTGATTCGCTTCACATTCTCGAAGGTTGCAAGGTGGAACCCGCCTTGGCCGAGGCCTTGCCAGGCGCCACATGGCAATTCACGCGGCTGGGCTATTTCGCCCCAGACGCGAAGCTTTCCAGCAAGGAGGGTTTGGTCTTCAACCGTGCAGTGACACTCAAGGACGGCTGGAAGGGGAAGGGCTGAGGCCCATGTCTGCACCAAGACGTAGCATCAACGCCTTGGCTTCCGCGGGGTCGTTGTGGATGTCGCCGTCCAGAATGGCCTCCTTGATGGCATTTTTGATGTCCCCCACAGGTTTGGAAGGAGCGATTCCAAATGTTTCCATGATCTCCTCTCCAGAGACTGGTGGCTGGAAGTTTCTGATGTGGTCCTTCGCCTCGACCTCTCGTAGCTTGGAGACCACAACATCGTAGTTGCGGAGGTAGCGTTCCACCTTGGCCTCGTTCTTGGAGGTGATGTCGGCCCGGCACAGAATCATCAAATCGTCGATGTCGTCACCGGCCTCAAACAGCAGCCTCCGGACAGCGCTGTCCGTAACGATTGCCTTGGTCAAGGCAATGGGGCGGAGGTGAAGCAACACCAGTTTCTGGACGTACTTCATCTTGGCATCCATGGGGAGCTTGAGGCGGCCAAAGATCTTGGGCACCATCCGCGCGCCTCGGTCTTCGTGCCCGTGGAAGGTCCAGCCAGCCTTGGGATCAAACCGTTTGGTGGGAGGTTTGGCGATGTCATGCATGATGGCAGCCCATCGGAGCCACAAAGAACTGCTGTGCTCAGACACATTGTCCAACACCTCAAGGGTGTGGTAAAAATTGTCCTTGTGCCCGACGCCCTTTCGCCATTCGACCCCTTGCAGCGCTACCATTTCAGGAAAGAACTGGTGAAGCAATTTGGTCTTGAACAGAAGTTTGAAGCCCCGAGAGGGTTTGGGGGAGAGGATGATTTTGTTCAGCTCTGTGTGGATCCGTTCTGCGGAGATGATGTCGAGCCGTGTGGCATTGCGCCGAATGGCCTCCACGCTTCCCTCTTCAATGCGAAAGCTGAGCTGAGCGGCAAAGCGGATGGCGCGCATCATGCGAAGCGGGTCGTCGCTGTAGGTGATGTCGGGGTCCAGTGGGGTTCGTATCCACTTTCGGGCCAAATCGTCCACTCCACCAAAGGGGTCTACGAGCTTTCCAAAACCTTCTGCATTCAAGCAGATGGCCATGGCATTGATGGTGAAGTCTCTGCGGTTCTGGTCGTCTTCTAGCGTGCCATCTTCCACCACGGGCTTTCGGCTGCCACGGCTGTAGCTTTCCTTTCGCGCACCAACGAATTCGATTTCATAGTCTTTTGCGCGGAACATCGCCGTCCCAAAGTTCTTGAACACATGCACTTGCTTGATGCCCATGTCTTGGGCCGTGGCCCTTGCCAAATCGATGCCGCTTCCCTCCGTGACGATGTCGATGTCTTTGCATGGCCTTTCGAGCAGCAAGTCCCGCACAAAGCCACCAATGACAAAGGCACGTTGTCCTTTGGCATCTGCCAAGGCCCCGATTCTCTTGAATACGGGGTGGGTGAGGTGGGAAGAGAGGTTCATCATCCTAAGGCCAAATTTACACTTGCACCGACCACTATGAACGAATGAATTGGAAACGTCCTTGGGCATCAAAGGCCACCATCATCGACGGCTGTCCTTCTCCGCGGGGTTCGTTTTGTCGGTGGCGGCTGACGTGGTCTACGGCATCCACGAGTTGGGAGGGGATGTCGCGGAAGCCTCTAGGGGTGGCGCCGCCGGCGAGGTTGGCACTCGTGGAGGCCAATGGCTGGCCAAGCCCACGGATGACGTAGGCACTGTAGGGGTCCGCGGTGCACCTCACTGCGAGGCTTCCATCGGCACCGAGCAATGAAGCCGAGACACCTCGCCCTTTGGGATAGACAATGGTGGTGGGCCTTTGGGCATGTTCCATCAAATCCCAGGCAGCCTCTGGAACGTCTTGCACAAGCTGTTGGACATGACCTTCCTCTGCCACCAACACCAAGATGGGATGAATGGGGTTGCGGGCTTTCAGAGCATTCATGCGCTGTACGGCCTCGTCGTTGGTGGCATCACAGGCCAATCCCCACACAGTGTCCGTGGCATGGAGCAAGAGGCCTCCTTGCTTGAGTGTCCGTGCCGCTTCCCGGGCATCTTCGTGCCAAACCTCGGATTTCTTGCCTCTTTTCCCCATGATGACAGCGTCAAGTGTGATGTTGGGCCAGCCAAGCCTCCACCGCATTGTTCACGCGATCAAGTGGGGCAGGGTGGTTGTCGCCTTCAAAATTGCGTCCCGTGATTTTCTCATACAACTCCACATAGCGCTGGGTCACCGTAGCGAGAAAGGCATCGTCCATGACGGGAGGGGTTTGTCCATCGAGCCCCATGAAATCGTGTTCCATGAGCCACTCCCGGACAAATTCCTTGCTCAATTGTCGCTGTGGATCGCCCGCCGCCTGTCTGGCTTCATAGCCGTCCGCGTAGAAATAGCGGGAACTGTCTGGGGTGTGGATTTCGTCGATGAGCATGACTTGCCCGTTGCGCAGTCCAAACTCGTACTTGGTGTCCACCAGGATCAATCCTTGCTTTGCCGCCATTTCTGTCCCCCTTTGGAACAAGGCTTTGGTCAACCTTTCCAACTCCACCCAGAGCTCCTTTGACACAATGCCGCGGGCAAGAATGTCTTGGGGTGCGATGTCTTCGTCGTGTCCTTCCTCTGCTTTGGTGGCTGGCGTGACAATGGGGGTGGGGAAGCGGTCGTGCTCCTTCATGCCCTCTGGCATGTGGGCGCCGCACAACATGCGGTGGCCCACCTTGTATTGTCTCCAAGCATGCCCTGTCAGGTAGCCACGGATGACCATTTCGAGGCGAATGGGCTCGCAGCGATGCCCAACTGTAACGTTGGGGTCAGGCGATGCGATGTTCCATGTGGGCACAATGTCAGACACGGCATCTAGGAAGTGCGTGGCGACGCCGTTCAGCACCTGTCCTTTGTAGGGAATGCCCTTGGGCATGACCACGTCAAATGCACTGATTCGATCCGAAACCACTGCCACCATCAAATCTTCTCCGATGGTGTGCATGTCACGCACTTTTCCGTGGTAAGAATTTGTTTGTCCTGAAAACTGAAAATCAGTTGTTTGAATAGCCTTCATGGAATCAATTGTTGAGGTTCTTGAGCGCTTCTCTTTTGTTCCCTTTTGGCAGCCTTTTTGGCTTCAGACTCCTCGGCCCGTCGTGCATCGTCGGCATCGAACCGGTCAATGATGGCCCCCACCAGCCTGTGGCGGATGATGTCCACCCCCGTGAGTCGGATGGTGGCAATGCCCGCCACATCGTCCAAGAGGTTGAGGGAGGCGATGAGACCAGACCGCTGGTTCCTTGGCAGGTCGACTTGCGAGCCGTCGCCTGTGATGACAAATTTGGCGTCCTTTCCCATACGGGTCAGAAACATCCTCATCTGGGCAGAGGTGGCGTTTTGCGCTTCGTCCAGAATGACAAAGGCCTTGTCGAGCGTTCTTCCCCTCATGAAAGCCAGTGGAGCCACCTCGATGACTCCTTTTTCCATGTGGTCAGCCACCTTCTCGTAAGGCAGCATGTCGGTGAGCGCATCGTACAAAGGCTGCAAGTATGGATCGAGTTTCTCTTTCAAGTCGCCAGGCAAAAAGCCCAGGTTCTCACCAGCTTCCACGGCAGGGCGGGTGAGGATGATTTTGCGCACGCGTCGGTCTTTCAATGCAGCCACTGCCATGGCCACGGCAGTGTAAGTTTTCCCCGTTCCTGCTGGTCCCACGGCAAAGACCATGTCGTGGTCGCGGATGGCCTCCACCAGTTTGCGTTGGTTGGGTGTTCGGGCTGTGACCTTGAGCCCTCCAGGGCCATAGACAATCACATCGTCATGGGAAGCGTCCTGAAGGAGGGAGGTTTCTTCCGTTTTGGTCAAACGCTCGATGTCGTCCTCGGCAATGGCATTGTACCGGTCGATGTGCCAAATCACCATGCGCATGACCTCCTCCAATCGGCCCAAGTCCTCTTTGTCCCCTTTGGCTTTGAGTTCAGTACCTCTCGCCACGATGCGTAGCTTGGGGAATCGCGCTTGGAGCGCACGCAGGTTGGCGTTGTTGTGGCCAAGAAAAGCCATCAGATCGATGCCTTCTAAAGAAAGAATGGTTTCATGCATGTGGAGGACAAAAATAGCTTTCTCACCTTTGTGTTCGTGACCCCTATCACCCTGATCAGCGATTTTGGACCCGACAGCTTGTATGTCGGCATGCTCAAGGGCAGCATTCTTCGGCGAATGCCGGATGCCCAAGTTGTGGATTTGACCCACAGTCTGCGCAAGTTTGACCCGGTTCATGCCGCATTTGTTCTTCGCGCGTCTGTCCCGAGTTTCCCCAAAGGAACGGTGCACATCGTGGCCATCAATTCCGTGGAAAGTCCCGATCACCCTCATCGGATTGTGCAATGGCAGGACCAGTACTTCGTGGGGGCAGACACTGGGGTGTTTCAGTTGATGTGCGGCAGGACACCTGATTCTGTGTTCGACATGTCCAGCGTGCAACCAGACGGAGACGATCCCACTTTTCCTGAGCGCTCGCTCTTTGTGCCTGCGGCCACGCACTTGGCACAAGGGGGCATTCCTGAAATGCTCGGTCGTCCTGCCTCCTTGGTGACCCAAGCAGAAAATGTGAGGCCTGTGATTGAGGGGAACGCCCTTGTGGGCCATGTTCGCCATGTGGACGGACGAGGAAACTGCATCACAGACATTGACCGGGCCGTGTTCCAAGAGGCGGGGAGAGGGCGTCCATTCTTTGTGAACATGAGACGCGCCCGAAGCGACATACGGAGCATTTGCCGCACCTATGTGGAAGGAACTCCTGGAGAGCCCTTGGCGGTGTTCAATTCCATGGGATGGCTGGAAATTGCCATTTGCATGGGCGGGACGGACAGTGGATACGGAGGTGCGACAGATTTGCTCGGGCTCAAAACAGGTGATCCTATCCGGATTGAATTCCAGTCGGAAGCACCATGATTGTGCGCATTGTACGCATGACCTTCCAAAAGGACCAATTGGAAGCATTTGAAGCGTTGTTTGTGGGCCACAGAGATGCCATTGCCCAGCAACCTGGGTGCCTGGGAGTGGAGTGGGTCACCGACCCAGAAGCCCCTTGCATGCGTGGAACCTTGAGCCGTTGGGAAAGCACAGATCACCTCGACGCCTACCGTCAATCTGCACTGTTTGGGACGATTTGGCCCACAACCAAAGCCATGTTCTCCGAGGCCCCACAGGTATGGACTTATCACGTGCTATCTTTGGCCTCTGATTCCCATGAGGTCCCTCGTTCTTAAAGAAATTCAGAGCTTTTTCAGCTCGTTGATCGGCTACACTGTGGTGGCCGTCTTTTTGCTGTTCACGAGTCTATTTCTTTGGCTGTTTCCAGGCGGTTGGAATGTGCTCGACAGTGGGATGGCCTCGCTCTCTCCGTTTTTTGCGATGGCGCCATGGGTGTTGATGTTCTTGGTGCCAGCTGTGACCATGCGGTCGTTTGCGGAGGAGCATCGCAGCGGCACCCTTGAATTGTTGCTCACACGTCCTTTGACAGAAGGACAGGTGGTCTTGGCCAAGTTTTTGGGCAGCTGGGCGGTGTCTTTGGCGGCGCTGCTGCCAACCTTGGCGTATGTGCTTGTTTTGGGCATGCTGGGGTCGCCGGCATGGAACTTGGATTTGGGGGCGGTTTGGGGAAGCTATTTGGGCTTGATGGTGTTTTCAGGTGCATTGACCGGCATCGGTGTGGTGGCCTCCATTTGCACCGTACAACCTCTTGTGGCCTTCATGACGGCCATGCTTTTGTCCATCGTTGCCTATTTTGGTTTTGGCGCTTTGGCGGATTTTGCGTGGCTAGGCGCTTGGGAGCATCACTTCGTGCAGCTAGGGATGGAAGCGCACTTCGAGGCCATGAGCCAAGGTCGACTGGATTCACGCGATGTGTTGTACTTCGTCACCTGGATGGCGATGTCGGTGCTTGTGGCCCGGTTTGTTTTGGCCTTGCATCGCGGCAGAGTGATGCGGGAAAGCACTTCCCTTGGGCTGTCTTCTGCGGTGGTGTTGGTGCTTTGGGTCCTTGGTCAGCTGCTTCATGGCTCCATCGATTTGACGGCAGAAAAGAGACACACCTTGGCCCAGGGGACCACTGAATTGCTGGACGGATTGCAGGACAATGTCCTCGTGACTTGCTACCTCACCGGAGGGTTGCCTCAGGAGTGGAGACGTCTGGAGAAAGAGGCGGAGTCTTTGTTGCAGAGAATGGCACAGGCCAGCGGCGGCAAGTTGACGTATCGTTTTGTAGACATCTACGATTCAGACGACCCCCAGACGATTGGCCAAAACGAAACTGCCCTCTATGAGCGCGGACTAGAGTTCACGCGAATTGCTTTTGAAGACAACGGGATGCAATCGTTCCAAACGGTCTGGCCAGGGGCCATGGTGGCCTACCGCGGTGAGGAGCAACCTGTCCAGTTCTTTGGGAGTGACATTCCACAAGCTGACCAGGTCATGATCCAAGGGTCCATCAATGCCATGGAATTCGAAGTCGCTTCAGGCATCCGTCGAAGCGTTGCGTTTGAGCCTAAGAAAATCGCCATTCTGGAAGGACATGGGGAGCTTGAGGACTTGGCCATGGCGGATTTGGTCGGAACCTTGGAGGAAGACCACATGGTGGCCCGAGTGGAGTTGGCAGGCCGCCTGAATGTGTTGTCTGAGAAGATCGAAGGAATGCGCTACCGCACCAACCGTTACGATTTGCTGATGGTGGCCCAACCTGATTCTGCCTTCTCTGCCAAAGACAAGGTGATTGTGGACCAGTTCCTCATGAACGGGGGCAAGATTTTGTGGATGGTGGACCCCGTGCGTGTCGACCTTGACAGTCTCCGTGCAAACAATGAGACGTTTGGTGTGGAAAATCCTGTGGGCCTTTACGAGCAATTGTTCGACTACGGTGTTCGGCTGAACCGCGATTTGGTGATCGACCCGCAATGCGCCCCCATCATGCTCGATGCTGGCCCGATGGGCAACCAACGGAACATGCAGCTGTTCAATTGGTATTTCGCGCCTCTCGCCATGCCCCTTGGTACCGGCCACCCCATCACGAACAATTTGGACCCCATTCACTTCGATTTTGTGTCTTCTCTGGAGGTAGTGGACACACAAGAAGAGGTGAAGTCCACAGTGCTTCTCACGTCGAGCGAGCGCGCCAAGACGTACCGCGTCCCCGTGCGGGTGACCAGCAACATCGTGGACCTTGACCCTGAATACTTCAACGAAGGGAATGCACCTCGTGCGGGCTTCGCGGCATTGTTGGAGGGTTCTTTTCGTTCCCACTTCGCGTCTTCATTGCCCGAGCGTTTGGCTGGGGATGAAGACTTCGCCTTCCGTTCGAAGAGCGCACCAACGGCCATGGTGGTGATTTCAGATGGGGATGTGGCCAGGAACAAGTTCCGCGCCGATGGTCAGATTTTGCCTTTGGGCTACGACAGATATGCCCGGAGAGTAGTCTACGACAACAAAGAATTCTTGTTGAACACCATCGATTATTTGCTTCAAGAGAATGCACTGATCAGCGTCCGGTCGCGCTCCATTGCCCTGCGTCCACTCGACAACGAACGCATCCGACAAGAGCGGGGCGGCTGGCAATTTGTGGCTGTGGGCATGCCCCTCCTTATGGTCATCCTGGTGGCAGGAGCCGTATTGGCCACCCGGCGACGGATCTATGGACAGAAAGCCTGAAACACCACAAGACCATTTCCATGCACGCCAACCTTCGAATCTTGTATGTTCTGATTGCCCTGACTTTGTTGACAGGAGCCGTTTGGTGGTTCACCATGGAGGACAGAGGGGCACTTGCGTCCATCGAGGGGACGGACTTTGCCATCGCCGACACATCGGCCGTGGACAAGATCTTCATTGCTGACATGGATGGCAAGTCGGTGACTTTGACGAGGCCCGCGAAAGGCCGCCTGTGGGATGTCAATGGTGCATTCAAAGCGCGTGAAGATGCCGTGGACTTGCTGCTCAAGACCTTCTTACGCACCACAGTTCAAGGTCCTGTTGCAACTGCGGCTCAGCCCAATGTCATTCGACTTTTGGCAGCAAGAGGGAAAAAAGTGGAGATTTATCAGGGTGGCCCCAAGCCGGTCAAGACTTGGTATGTGGGCACGGCCACACCTAGCCATACCGGCACCTTCATGGTGCTGGAGACGCCCGAAGGACGAGGAGAGCGCCCCTTTGTGGTGCACATGGAAGGCTTCACAGGCTATCTGAGCACGAGGTTCTTCACCTCTGAACGCGATTGGAGGTTCACCGGCATCTTCAATTTTCCCAAACGCAGTCTGAAGCGCATTGCAGTGCGCCAGTTGGAGGGAGCTTCCTTTGCCTATTCACTCGAAACGGACCGTGAAGGTTCTCTGCAAATGAAGGATTGGGCTGGGGAGCCGCTGGCTTACATTGATACTGCAGGCATGCGGGCTCATTTTCTGAGGTTCAAGAAAGTGCACCTTGAGACCTACGAGTCTCGTTTGAGTGCAAGCATAGAGGACAGCTTGCGCCAAGCAAAACCTGCCTTTGAGCTTCAAGCCACGGGGTGGTCAGGAGAAACCCGGAGCGTTTTGGTCCATTGGATCCCTTCCAACGGTCTCGCTGTGGACGATGCGGGAAACCCCATGCCGCATGACATGGAGCAGCTTTACGGGGTCACTGACCAAGGAGAAGTTGTGCTTTTGCAACGGTTTGTCTTCGACCCACTCATTCGATCGCTGGAGAAGTTGCTTCTTCCTGTGATGCCACCTGTTGCATCAGCTGGTCTGCCCATGCCGACCAACTGAGTCGTTTTTTGACTTCAGCAAAGGCGTGGCCAGTTGCGGATTTGTCTTCAGGCCATTTCTGTGCCATGGCTTTGGCAAGTTCCTTGGGGTCAGATGGGGGCACCAGCCTACCTGTCAGTTCAGGCAAGATTGTGTCGCCCAAATCCCCAACATCGGAGGCGATCACTTTGACTTCATGGTGCAACGCCAAGGCAGTGACGCCGCTTTGGGATGCTGCCGTGTAAGGCAAGACGATGTCGTCGCAGGCACTGAGGAACAGCGGCACCTCCTCATCTTGGACAAAGTCAAGATGCAGAACCACTCGGGAAGCCAAGCCAAGCTTTTGAATTTGTTGCGCGTAAGGCGCCCAACTTCCATAACACTCTCCCGCCACCACCAAAACGTGCTGGGGGGGCAGGGTGGCCAAAGCTTTTAGAAGCACATGGAGTCCCTTGTAGGGACGGATGAGCCCAAAGAAAAGATGCACATGGGCGTCTGGGTCCAATCCCAAGCGCTCCCTTGCGATTTCCCGGGAGGGTCCGAGGTCAAGGTGGGTGTACAGTGGATGAAAAAGGGATGTGGATGCCCAGGGCTTCAAGGACTCCCCTACAGAGGCACTGAGCGTCACAAGTTGGTCGCACGAACGCATGAATTTGGCGGCAAGCCACCGATCCCTGCGGTTTCCGTCATGGGAGGAAGCGTTGTGCATCAGCCCCAACACTTGGGAGACGCCTTGCTTGCGGGCTTCTGCAGCAACTCCCGCAAGGGCAGGGGCCAACGCGGAATGCCAAAACGGAAGGATCAGCAACTCCGTTGGGCCAGCGGTGGCCAAGGCCCTTCCCGTTTGACGCCAGCTCCATGGAGCCAGGCTGTCGAGCAATGCGGGACAAGTCAAATCGTTTGGTCCTCTTCCGGGTTCCCATTGGGACTTGCCAGGAAAGAGAAACGAAGGGTATTGACGGGACCATGTGATGGCTTGGACGTCATGCCCAGCCTCTTCAAGCGCTGATTTCATGGCGGCATTGAACTGAGCAATGCCCCCACGGTAGGGAGGGAAGGTGGAGACGATGCCAATGCGCATGCTGCAATTTGGGGCAAGAACGCGTCACCGCCAACCTATCTTCGCTTCATGAACGCATACTTGGTGGATGGCGTGCGCACGCCGATTGGTTCTTTTGGAGGAACATTGGCCCCTGTAAGGGCAGACGACATGGCGGCCCATGTCCTGGCAGAGTTGCTTCGTCGGTCGCCGAGCCTTGCGCCAGAGGCCATTGGAGACGTGCTGCTGGGGTGTGCCAACCAAGCAGGAGAGGACAACCGCAATGTGGCCCGCATGGCCAGTCTTTTGGCAGGCTATCCCGAGACCGTGCCTGGCGAGACCATCAATCGCTTGTGCGCATCTGGATTGGCTGCGGCCGTTCATGCCTCACGCATGTTGCATCAGGAAGATGCACAGGTGGTGGTGGCAGGTGGTGTGGAGCACATGACACGTGGACCATGGGTGATGGGCAAAACATCCAAGGCGTTTGGACGCGACATGTCCTTGCACGACACCAGTTTTGGCTGGCGTTTCATCAATCCGCGTCTGGACGCCCTTTACGGGACAGAAGGCATGGGCCAAACGGCTGAAAATCTCGTGGATTTGCACAACATTTCCCGAGAAGACCAAGATGCCTTCGCAGCAAGGAGCCAGCAAAAGGCCGCTGCCGCGATGAAAGAAGGAAGGCTGGCAGAAGAGATTGTGCCCGTGGACATCCCCCGTAAGAAACAAGATCCGTTGCGCTTTGAGCACGACGAATTTGTCAAACCCGGTACCACCTCTGAGATTCTGGCCAAGCTGCGTCCTGCCTTCCGAAAGGAAGGAGGGACGGTCACAGCGGGCAACGCAAGCGGATTGAACGATGGCGCTGCAGCCCTCCTGATGGCGAATGAACAAGGCATGGGCCAGCACGGCCTTGAGCCCATGGCAAGGATGATTTCTTCGGCCGTAGTGGGGGTGCCGCCTCGCATCATGGGCATTGGTCCTGTAGAAGCTTCGAAGAAGGCCTTGGCCAAGGCAGGGCTCGGGTGGGATGACTTGGATGTGATTGAACTGAATGAAGCATTTGCGGCCCAGAGTTTGGCGTGCATTCGAAGCTGGAATCTTCAAGACGACGACCTCCGCATCAACCCCAACGGCGGAGCAATTGCCCTGGGCCATCCATTGGGCATGACGGGATCCCGCATCCTGCTCTCCGCAGCAAGGCAATTGCGCCGTACGGGAGGGAAGCATGCCCTGGTGACGTTGTGCATTGGGGTTGGACAGGGTTACGCTGCAGTCATTCAAAACACTGCTTCCTCATGATCTTCGCGTTCAAGGGCATGGTGCCTGTGGTCGATGAAACCGCCTTTGTGCATCCGCAGGCGACGGTGATTGGACACGTGACCATTGGGGCGCATTGCTATGTGGGGCCAGGTGCAGTCTTGAGAGGGGATTGGGGCAAAATTGTCTTGAAAGACGGTGTGAATGTTCAGGAATGTTGCGTTTTGCACATGTTTCCTGGCGCCACTGTTTTGCTGGAGGAAGGTGCACACATTGGCCATGGAGCGATGGTGCATGGCGCCACGGTTGGCAAGGATTGTCTTGTGGGCATGAATGCAGTGTTGTTGGACGACGTTGCCTTGGGCGAGGGAAGCATCGTTGGTGCCCTCGCCATGGTGAAGGCTGGGACCGAATGGCCGGCTCGCTCGCTTGTCGTAGGCAATCCAGCCATGCGCAAAGGTGAAGTCAGTGACAGCATGTTGGCGCACAAGAAAGAGGGCACAGCCCTCTATCAGGCCCTTCCTGGTGAAGCAGCCTTGGGCCTTGAAGAAACGACGGCTTTGAGGGTGGCACCGGAAGATCGTTTGGAGGATTTCCCTGACTACGACACTTGGCAATCCCGCAAATCCAAGTAAAATGGGGCGTTCGGGACGCAGGGTGCAGCAGTTTCAGCAATTCGTCGTCCGCGACGACGCCTGTGGCATGAAAGTCGGGACAGATGCCCTTATTTTGGGGGCTTGGGCCGGAGAGTCGATGACCAATCCAATTCAAATTCTTGACGTGGGCACGGGGTCGGGCATTTTGGCCCTGATGCTGGCCCAAAGGTTTCCTTCAGCCCGAGTGGATGCCGTGGAGCTAGAACCAGATGCTGCGGCCCAGGCCATCGAGAATGCTGCGCAAAGTCCTTTTGCGGATCACATCGTGGTGCATTCCCAAGCGGTCCAGGCATGGGAGGGAACTCCTTGTGATTTGGTAGTGTGCAACCCTCCTTTTTTTCATGACCATCCCAAAAGCATAGACCGCAAAAGAAACCTTGCCCGCCATGACGACAGCTTGCCATTGGCCACACTTTTCAAACAAGCCAAGCGGGTCTTGAAAGAGGGAGGGGAGTTGGCCTTCATTTTCCCTTCCGACAGGGACCAAGAGGTGTTTGCTCTCGGGACTGAAGCTGGCATGTGTGCGTTGGAGCACATTCAATTGCGGGCGAATCCGGCACACGACGTGGTGCGCTCGCTCTGGAGCTGGAGATACAGTGGTCGCTCGACTGCGTCAAGCACCGAAGTCAGGAACATAGAGGACATGGGACACCAAACTTGGGCGCCTTGGCTGAGTCAGCGCTTGTCTGGTTTCTTGCTGCCCGGGGGTCAGCAGCCTAGCACCTGACGCAAGCGGTTGACTTGCGCCCGCCACAAATCCTTGGCATCTTCCACTTCGTCGTCGTCGGCGAAGTCTGTGATGATCATTGAGTTTTCGCCAGTCAAGTCGTCCATCCGGATGCGGAACTCGAAGTAGGTGTCTTCTCCTTCCTCTTCTGCTTCGAGCCAGCGGAACTTGACAAATTCATCCTTCTTCTTGCTCACCATACGGGCTGATTCCTCGCTGCCGTCCCAGAAGAAGATGTGCACGTCTTTCTTGATGTTGACATCGTCACAAAACCATTCCGCCAATCCAGAAGGAGTGCTGATGCAATTGAAGAGCACACCTTTGGAACTGTTGAGCGGGATTTCAAGTTGAAATTGGACTTTTTCGATCGTCATGGTCATATTTCTTGGTCCCCTTAAGGGGGTGGATGGGGAACCAACAAGTTCCCGGGTTCAGGGTTCACAATATACAACAGGATTTGGCTCATTCTGTTTCCCATCTTGGGGGCCATCAAGCCAAATCTTGTTACCTTCGCGCCTCTCCGGCGGGGTAGCTCAGCTGGTTAGAGCGCAGGATTCATAATCCTGAGGTCGGGGGTTCGAGCCCCCCCCCCGCTACAAGAGGCCTTGCATTGCGCAGGGCCTTTTTTGTGTCCAGAACTGGGGTTCAGGGGTTCACTATCAACATTTGATGAGTCGGGTGAGCCACCCAGGATAGATCGACGGATGTCAAAGAGACAAGTCAAAGACCAAAGCGACGACGATGAATCAAAGACCCCCGCTATGTTTGAGTTTTAAGAGTCGCCCCTCACTCGGCATCCCGAACGCAGCGAACTGAATAGCCTTTATTTTTTTCGTAAGTGTCCGTTGGTTCGGTGATATCCTCGCTGTTGTTGAGCAGTATCCGGGCATGTGCGGTGGATGTTTCCCATGGATCGGCCGAGGAACTCCACCACAACCCCTCGTCTCCCGCGGTCCAGAAGAAGCCTCCACCGCCGTCGAACCGGGAGCCGCCGGGCAAACCCGTCCAGCCACTTGAGTTGGTCGCGCCTGTGTTTGGCGAGTTCCAATGATCAAAGCCCGCTTCTTTCATCTTGCCTCCCGCTCCATTTTCGCCTCCCAAGTAATCTGTTAATTGCGTGAACTCATCATCTGACGGAACATGCCAGCCGCTTGGACAAATGCTGTCAGTCATCACTGCGGGCCAGTTGTATAGAACGCCGTACGTCTCATAGTTTGAGGTTGATTTGGCTTCTCCTACATCAGAGCCTTCGTATTCGTAGACATAGTAATGGGGGCTGGAATCACCGCCTTCACTTGGAGGGGAAACTTCAGGCAAATAGCGACAGTTCTCAGCAAACCAACACTGATTCCCTATTGTAATGACGTCGTAGCTATGGCCACTGTATTCCACAAAATCAGAACTGGAACATCCGGTCAGGCTGGTTCCTTCACAAACACAAGCATTGCTCCAGGTGTCGTTTGTCGTAGAATAATTGTTGTCATCACAACTATCTCCGCCAAAATAGCATGAGCCATCGTCATCTGTCGCTGTCTCATCGTAGTTGCACGCCGTCTCATCGGTACAACCGGGCACCTCAAGTTCATCGCATACGCTGTCCCCGTCAGCGTCATTGAGGCAGTCTCCATTGCAATCATAAAATTCCTCGGCGTACTCGCAAGAACCATCGTCAACTGACGCTGTCTCGTCATAGTTGCATGCTGTCTCATCAATACAGCCAGGTACTTCCACCCCTTCACAAACACAGGCGGTATTCCAAGAATCGTTTGCCGTTCCACTGTTGCCATCGTCACAACTATCTCCGCCAAAAGAGCATGAGCCATCGTCGATTGTAACATTCGCATCGTAGTTGCACGCCGCATCGTCCGTACAACCAGCACATGAGGTGAATTCACAAGAACCATTTTCTTCAGTAGCTGCTGAGTCGTAGTTGCACGCCGCGGAATCTAAGCACCCATAGCAATCAAAGCTGCATGAGCCGTCGTCAGTGTTTGCGATTGTGCTGTAGTTGCATGCC
>TARA_B110000003_G_scaffold2694_1_pt1 | contig 49031 bp, 45 predicted proteins | sample TARA_B110000003 | Tara Oceans TARA_B110000003 (sample SAMEA4396424) | marine metagenome | biome: Westerlies Biome; feature: [SRF] surface water layer (ENVO:00010504); material: water (ENVO:00002006), including particulate matter (ENVO:01000060) such as... | depth 5 m
CTGGTATTACCAGCTGCATCTGTAAACTTATCAGCTGCAACATCAATCGTTGTGGCTCCGTCAGAAGTTGGTGTAAACGTAGCGGTGTATACTGTACTACTTGTAGCAGCAAAGTTACTTATTGCTCCTCCACTAACTGTAATATCAGCCTCAGCAAAAGTTGTTGTAGCCTCACTTGATGTGAAGGTAAGCGCTATCGTTGAATCTTTTGTTGTCGATCCATCTGTAACACCATTAGTGGTACTTGTAATGGTCATAGTGGGACTAATTCCTTCAATAACGAAATTTTTGTTATCGCTAAGAGAATTCGGATTACCTGGTGTTGCTAATGTGAGAGTTGCATCTTCAAAGGGAGCTTCAGCGGATTTAATTGTTCCGGAAAGAGCAGTTGTGCTCACATAATCTAACCTTGCTCCTGCGGTGGTATGACCCTCTTCAACAGTATAGGTAAAGTTTAATTGAGCCCCTGATGAGCCACTATTAAATCCAGTGAAATCAACAACTTTATCACTTGAACCTGTTTCCAATGTTATTGTTGGAGTACCGGTAACAGTAACTGGCTCGGAAAAAGTCACAGTTACGACAACTGTTTGGCCAACTATTTTTGTGCCTTCTGTTGTATAGCTATTTACATCATCGACAACGGGTGCCTGAGCAAATAGAGAATTAAATGATACTAATAAAAAGAACGTTAAACCTGAGAGTAATGAGTAAAGATTTTTCATATATAAAAATTATAAACAATTCATATTTAAATACATCGATATTACATATTTAATTTTAAATTTTTAAAATTAAATATGTAATATTAATCGACTTTATTTTATAAGGGGTTGTACAATTAGAACGCCAATTAAAGCGTTAAAATAATATAAATTCAAAAATAAGTAATTATTAACTAACTAACCAAGTAAAAATTAATATTATTACGTAAATAAAAAACTAATATATTATTAAAAAAGCTACATTTAATTAATAAAAACAAATGCAAAAACAAAAAAAGCAAAATAACGAGTTTTAAGAGCTTCAAAAAAAAAATATGTTTACAGGGTTGTAAAAAACAAGATAGTTCTTTAAAAAAAACTTGGTGAGGTCGTTTTTTTTAAAATTTTTTATAAATATGCTGTTTTTATAAAAATTTATTTTTGATGCCCTACCTTTGTATCACAAAACCGAAAGAATGTTTCCGATAGAAAAAATTCGTGCAGATTTTCCAATATTACAAAGAACAATAAATGGAAAGCCTTTGGTGTATTTTGATAATGCCGCAACCTCACAAACCCCTAAAATTGTAATGGATGCGATTGTTTCCTATTACACAAACCACAATGCAAATATTCACAGAGGGGTTCATACTCTTAGTCAGGAGGCAACAGATCTCTATGAAAAAGCAAGAATAAAACTTCAAACACATTTTAATGCGAAACATTCTTTTGAAATAATATTCACTTCAGGAACGACACATAGCATTAATATGGTTGCTTCCGGGTTTTCTTCTATTCTTAAAAAAGGTGATGAGATAATTGTTTCTGCATTAGAACATCATTCAAATATAGTTCCCTGGCAAATGTTATGTGAAAAAACAGGGGCACTATTAAAAGTGATTCCTATGAATGAAGAAGGATCATTAATAATGAGTGCTTATGACACATTACTTTCTAAGAATACAAAATTGGTTTTTTGCAATCATATTTCAAATGCCCTAGGAACAATTAACCCTATTGAAGAAATTATTGAAAAAGCTCACAAAATAGGCGCGGCTGTTTTAATTGATGGCGCTCAATCTACTCCGCATATGAAAATTGATTTTCAAAAATTGGATGTAGACTTCTATGTAACATCTGCGCACAAAATCTGTGGACCAACAGGTGTTGGGTTATTGTATGGTAAAAAAGAATGGCTAGAAAAACTTCCTCCCTACCAAGGTGGTGGCGAGATGATTGAGACCGTTACCTTTAAAAAAACCACCTATGCAGGCTTACCTCATAAGTTTGAAGCAGGGACTCCAAATATTTGTGGTGGAATTGCATTTGGTGTTGCCATAGATTATATGAACGCTATCGGATTTGATGCTATTCAAGATTATGAACAAGAATTATTAGAATACGGAACTCAAGAATTATTAAAAATTGATGGAGTACGTATTTATGGTACTTCAAACAAAACTTCTGTTATTTCTTTTAATGTGGGTTCAATTCACCCATACGATATTGGATCTATTTTGAATAAACTAGGAATCGCTGTAAGAACAGGTCAACATTGTGCACAGCCTATCATGGACTTTTATAAAATACCTGGTACCATAAGAGCCTCTTTTGCTTTTTACAATACTAAACAAGAGATTGATCTGTTTATTAAAGGGTTGCAGAAGACTCTCTTGATGTTGAGTTAGGATACTCTTTACTATAAATTTTTTTGTTACCACTAACTAATAAAGGAGTGCTTATTATTCTTTAACTTATGTATAACAAAGCGGTATTTTATTTTCAAAAAAGTATATTGTAAGCATATAAAAAAAGCGGCCAAAAAGGCCGCTTTTATGTTATAATAAATTAGTTTTATTAGTAATCGAAAGTCAATTTTAAGAGTGTTCTTCTACCTATTACTGGCATACTTGGAAATGCTCTGTATTTCTGGTCTAATACATTTGTTGCAGATAAATCTAGTTTAAGATTGTCTGATACATTGTACCCAACATTTATATCAAATAAATTCTTCTCCTGAACTTCTCCTGAGAAAAACCCTTGGTTTGAATTAAATGAATCATCATGTTGAAATGCAAGTGACCCTCTTAATTTATCTTTTGCGTATTGAACCCCTGCTCTATATTTAAACTTTGGAGCATTTAAGTAAGATGAAAATGGCAATCCGTCGTCATTTGATTCTCCAGGAATCCATTCATTCTGACTTAACCAAGAAGTATTTAACCATAAGGTTACATCGTCATTTAAGAAATATTCTAATGCTAAATCTGCTCCGTAATGGCTTCTTGTAGCACCATCAAAACGACGGTAACCTGCAGGGATATGCATTAACCCGTCTCCCTGGGGTACACTCGTTGTTTCTACAGTTCCTATTATTGGTAATAATGGTGCAATATTAGCTGCAAATCCTGCTCCTCCTTGAGCAAAAGCTCCTCCAGAGGCAGCTGCTAAACCAGCGATAGTAGCCGCTGATGATGGGATTCCAAAAGCAGGAATACCGCTTAATGGCCATCCTTGTGCAGCATAGATTGCTTCAACATCTGCTGTCACTCCTGGGCTTGAGGCAAAATCTGCCCCTACTTGAGCGCCTAAATCCGTAGCAAAATCTGCTCCTACTAAGTTAAATGTTGGTCCAATAGCTGTAAACTGTGTAAACCCTTTTCTTTCATAAGTATATACATCTAAGGCGATAGACAATTTATTTGCTATTAAACCTTTATATCCTATCTCAAAAGAATTTAAAGTTTCTACTGCAGATCGACCGGTATCTGTCAACTCATTCATTGGCTCTCCATTGAACAAATTATACCCTACTAACTGCCCTGTACCTCCTGTACCTCCAGCGTATGTGCTAAAAAAGTTTTGAACCACTCCTAAGAAAGGATTTCCTTGCAAGCCTCCATATAAAGCTCCTAATGTAGGTGCTGCAACTGCTCCATAAGCGTACGCTAAAGGAAATGATGTAGCTCCATAAGGAAGATCAGGCAAACCAGGTATTGATAAGTCTATTGTTGGATTATCTGGAAATACTTGGGGTGCATACTGACCCGATAACCAAACATCTGCAATTCCAGGTGCTAAAACAGACACCGGGAAATCTATGTTTTGCTGTAAAGCAGAAGGCCCCGTATTTGCTCTGTTAAATGATGCTCTGAAAGTGTGGTTTTCATTAGCTTTAAAAACCAGAGCGACTCTTGGTGCAAAAGCTCCTTCATCAATAAAGTTAAACTTATCATATCTTCCTGCGTAGGTTAACTCTAACTGATCGGTGATTACAGAAGTTCCTTGAAGGTATGCTCCTGTGATAATATAATCATCTCTATCTTCATTAATCCCATACAATGTGTTTGCTGTCATAGATTTAGAATTTCTATAATCAGACCCAATTGTGAAATTTGAGTTTAAAAACTTAGGGATGTCAAAATTATATTGAATTTGAGCCTCCAAAGAATTTCTTTCGGCAACTTGCCTTAAACCAGATTGGTATAAAAAAGTTGGGTTTTCTTCGTCTCCACCATCATTATAATTATAGTATACTTGAGCGAATAATCCCCCTGATTGAACTCTACCTTGAACCCAGTAGTCATTTCCTTGCGCATAACCTGCTCCTTGAGAATTAAAAAACAATGCCCCGCCATTTGCAAATCCTCCTGAAAGGAATGCAGTAGTCTCGTCTGAAGGTCTAAATTCTAAATGTATGTTAGCAGAATAATTTTTATACTCTGTCGCTAAAGGGTTTCCATCTCCATTATCATCTAAATCATCTAAAGTCAATAAAACTTCTCCTGGTTGTGTTGGATCCACCCTTCCATTAACGATGGCTGGTTGAGAAATCGTGGTTCTTAAACCCGATATAAAATCCGCATCAGCCACAGGGTCTAATTCAAAATCAGTCCCTTTCATGTATCTAAGGTTGATCTTAAAACCAAACTTATCGTTATCATTTTTAAAGGCGTGACGAACTGTCATTCCTGTTGTGTTTAATGACCCCCCTAACATTTCTACTGTAGTACCAGGGTGATCTATTGGACTTTTAGACATGAAGTGTACAACTCCAGAAGTAACTCCTGGTCCATAAAGAGCAGATGCTGCTCCTCTCACCACCTCAACTCTTTCTAAATCTATATTTGACATTCCTGTTTGAAAGCTTTGAAAAGTTCCTGCAGACGGTGTTACTAAATAACGATAATCTAAAATTGGAAATGTAGACGTCCCGAATACTCCAGAGCCCGCACGCATTTCAATGTTTATACTGTTTGCAGATTGTTGTTGCATCTGAACTCCAACAATATTAGCTAAATTCATCACAGGGTCTACCACTGCTGCTGAATTTAAAATATCCTTGGGAGTAATGATACTTACAGAAGCGGGTGCTTCTTGAACTTTTTGCTTTCTTCTAGAAGCTGAAAATACAATTTCTTCTAGAGAGGTTGCGTCTTCTTCTAGACTCACTGAAACTTCTTGATTGTTTTTTGTTATTTCTATACTTTGTGCTTTGAAACCTAGCATAGAAACTTCAATAGTAAATGGGGGATTTTGTGACACTGTTAACGCAAAACTTCCATTTAAATCGGTTGTTGTTCCAACCGCTTTTCCTGAAACTTTAATATTTGCTCCTAATAGTGTTTCTCCTGATGCATCTTTAACTACACCTGTTATTGCAGTTTGTGCTAGCATTGTAAAGCTTGTAAGCACTACAAATGCGAAGAATACTGTCTTTTTTATCATGATATATGTTTTTGATTAACTTTGACTAAAGTACGATATTTTTTGAATTGTGTAATAAAATTCATGTTTTTTTGAATAATCGCAAGGTTTTATAGCTTGTTTTTTTGAATTTTTATTTAATATTGATTTCCGTTTTTAAGCTAATGAGTTGTAACTTTGTTTTTTAATTATTCTTCTTTTGAAAATTATTCAATCTATTACTGGTTTTAATTCTTTTGAAAAAACTATTGTTACCATTGGAACCTTTGACGGTATTCATATTGGCCATCAAAAAATATTAAACAATCTTATTAGGACTGCTAAAAAAGAAAGAAAAAAATCTGTCTTATTAACTTTTTTCCCTCACCCAAGAATGATTTTACAAAAAGAACTTTCTGTCCTTTTACTAAATACTATAGATGAAAAATCATCTTTATTGAAATCAATGGGTCTAGATTATTTAATCATACATCCGTTCAGTAAGGATTTTTCAAGACTTTCCGCTCTAGATTTTGTTAGAGATATCTTAGTAAATAAATTAAACACCTCTAAGCTGGTCATTGGTTATGATCATCATTTTGGAAAAAACAGAGAAGGGAATATCGATCAGTTAAGGGAATACAGTCTCTTGTATGATTTTGAAGTTGAAGAGATTCCTTCTCAAGACATTAATGATGTTTCTGTAAGTTCAACTAAAATAAGAAATGCCTTGAAAGAAGGAAGTTTAAAAACAGCTAATAACTTCTTAGGATATCATTATATGTTAAACGGAACTGTTGTAAATGGAAAAAAACTCGGAGGTAAAATTGGTTTTCCAACAGCAAACATAGCAATTCAAGAAGACTATAAGTTGATTCCAAAAACAGGGGTTTACATTATTAAAACAGTTATTCACAATAACTTGTTTTATGGAATGATGAATATTGGGTTTAATCCTACAGTTGAAGGAAGGCACCAAACCATTGAAGCTCACCTGTTTAACTTCAATGATACTCTTTACGGAAAAAAAATAGCCGTTGAGCTACTTTATTTTCTTCGTGATGAAAAAAAGTTTGATTCTGTAGATGATTTAATTGTTCAATTGAGTTTAGATAAAAAAAGTGCTATTTCTTTTATTAAAAACAATCCTTTATAAGCCGTTGCTATATTGATTCACTTACTTTATCTTTGAATCTTTATAAATACGTATTATGCTGCAGGTTCAATTTATTAAGAACAATCAAAAACTAGTTTTAGAGGGATTGGCAAAAAGAAATTTTTCTAATGCTCAAGATATTATTGAACGCGTTTTAAGAGCAGATGAAACAAGAAGAAAAACTCAAGTTTTACTTGACAACACATTAGCAGAATCAAACACTCTTTCAAAAGAAATAGGACTCTTGTTTAAATCTAAACAATCACAAAAAGCAAGTCTTCTTAAAGAGAAAACAAGTCAACTTAAAGAGCTTTCTAAAGATTTAAGCGATCAATTGAATACTACTTCAAAAGAGCTTCAAGAGTTGTTATATCAAATTCCTAATGTGCCACATATATCTGTGAAGTCAGGGAATACTGAGGACGATAATGAGGAGGTTTACAGAAAGGGAATCGTACCAAAACTACACAATGAAGCGCTCCCCCATTGGGAACTTGTTAAAAAATATGATATTATTGATTTTGAACTTGGAAATAAAATTTCTGGAGCTGGTTTCCCTGTCTACAAAGGGAAAGGTGCTAAACTACAGCGCGCATTAATTAATTATTTTTTAGATAAAAATACAGCGGCGGGCTATAAAGAGTTTCAAGTTCCTCTATTGATTAATGAAATGTCTGGAATTGGGACAGGTCAATTACCTGATAAAGAAGGGCAGATGTATTATGTGGGTGGCGATGATTTATATTTAATTCCAACTGCAGAGGTCCCTATTACCAATATGTTTCGAGGCAACTTAATAAATGAAGCTGATTTACCTGTAATTTGTACTGGATATACTCCTTGTTTCCGAAGAGAGGCGGGTAGTTATGGGTCACATGTTAGGGGCCTAAATAGACTGCATCAATTTGACAAAGTAGAAATTGTTCGTATAGAGCATCCTAATAATTCATACCAAGCTTTAGAAGGTATGGTAGAACACATAAAAGGAATTTTAGATGAATTATGCTTGCCGTACAGAATTTTACGATTGTGTGGAGGAGATACTGGATTTACAGCCGCATTAACTTTTGATTTTGAAGTATTTTCCACAGCTCAAGACAGGTGGCTTGAAATTAGCTCTGCATCTAATTTTGAAACATTTCAGGCAAATCGCTTGAAACTGAGATTTAAAAACAAAGATGGTAAAAATGAATTGGCCCATACTTTGAACGGAAGTTCACTCGCATTGCCAAGAGTTTTAGCTGGTATTTTAGAAAATTACCAAACAAAAGAGGGTATTAAAATTCCAGAAGTTCTAATTCCTTACACTGGTTTTTCAATCATTAATTAGCTACTACAGCACTGATTAACCTCTTGTATTTGTTCATCTTTAATAGAGCTTTAAAATAATCTGTTATCTGTCCTGTTTTCATAAACTCAATTGAGTTTTTCTTTGCGCTTTGATATTGTTTGTTTAAATCTTCCATTCTCTGAATTTTTATTTACACAAACTAAAACAACTATTGTGCCAAAAATTTAAAGTAGGTTGTCTTAAAATAGCAATATTAAACAATAATTTACCGTTCTAGTTAGTTATCTTTGATTTAGATGAAGAAATTATTTCACATAATTGCCCTACTATCTGTAAGCCTTGTTTTTTGCCAAAACGACGCATCTTTGGCTGAAAACTATTTTCGTCAAGGTGAATACAAAAAGGCTTCTCAAATGTTTAGATCTCTTCAAAAAGAGAACCCTTTTAATACAAGATACTTAAAGCGCTTAATCGCTTGTCTTCAAGAAACAGATGAATACCCCGAAGCTGAAAAAATTCTGAAACAAAAGCTGTTGGAAAATCCTACACAAAAATACTTACATGTTGAAATTGGGTTTAATTATGATCGTCAACAAAAAAACAAGTTAGCAAAAGAAGAGTATTCACTTGCAATTGAAGCTATTAAATCAAACCCAGGTATCGGAGGTGTTGTTGGCGGAATGTTCCAAGAAAACAATTTATTAGACCTAGCTATTGAAGCGTATTCTATGACAATGGCGCTAAATAAAAATCTAAATTATGAATTTCAAATAGCAAGGATATACGGGGAAAAGGGAGATGTCGAAAAAATGTTTGATTCTTATATTAAACTTATAGATAAAAATGAAAATAATATTGAAAATGTTCAACGCTGGATAAGCGGATACATTAACGATGATGGCTCAAGTAAAAATAATGTTGCTTTAAAAAAATCTTTGCTTAAAACATCTGCTAGTAATCCAAAAAATGTTTGGAACGAGTTATTAAGCTGGTTATTCACAAAACAAAAAGAATATGGAAAAGCTTTTATTCAAGAAAAGGCTCTTTTTATAAGAGACCCAAAATTTATTAATACCATCTCTAGATTAGCAAAAATAGCCTATGAAGATCGTGATTATAGAGTCGCAAAAAAATGTTTCACTTTTTTGTTAGAAAATACAAATTTTATTGAGGAAAAATTAATTGCAGAATTATACCTTTTAAAAATAGCGATAAAAACAGCTGATATTGATTGCGTTCATTTATTTGAAAAAACACTTGAAAAATATGGTGTTAACTCAAATTCTATAGAAATTCAAATCCTGTTTTCCGATTATTTAATTTTCCAAAAAAACAATCCTCCAAAAGCAATTGATGTCTTAGAAGACGCCTTGTCATTTTCCAAAAATAAGTTTTTAAGTGCTCAAATAAAATTAAAATTAGGAGAGGCGCATGTGTTTTTGGGAAGTTTTAACAAAGCGCTACTTTATTTTTCTCAAGTACAAACAAAATTAAAAAATCATCCATTATCACAACAAGCACGTTTTAAGGTTGCACAAACTTCCTACTTTAAAGGTGATTTTAAATGGGCAAAATCTCAGTTAAAAATCTTGAAAGGCTCTACAACTCAACTTATTGCTAATGATGCCGTTGATTTATTTTTAATTATCTCTGACAATGAGTCAAAAGATTCGATCTCTTCTTCTGGTTTAACAAATTTTGCCAAGGCAGATTTATTGGCCTATCAAAATAGAACTGACGAAGCCATTTCAATATATAGCCTACTTTTAAAAAAGTATCAGGGGCAACCTATTGAAGATGAAGTTTTGTTTAATCAAGCGAATCTATTCATAACAAAAAAACAATATGAAAAAGCAATATCAAATCTTTTAAAAATTATTTCTATTGATGCTTATGGAATTTTAGTGGATGATTCCTATTATTTATTGGCTGAGACTTATAAAAACAATATAAAAAACTTTGAAAAAGCGACTGAATACTATCAAAAAATTATCTTTGAAAAACCATCCAGCATTTATTTAGTTGATGCTCGACGAAAATATAGAGAAATTCGAGGAGATGCTATCAATTAATTAGAGCTCCCCAAGTCTATTTTACCCATAAACCATAATATGTATATTTACAACGTTACAATGAATATAGAAGAAAGCATTCACAAAGAATGGCTTTTATGGATTGATAAACATATACAAAAAGTATTAGCTACAGGAACCTTTATCTCTGCTAAACTAACACAAGTTTTAGTGAAAGAAGAGATGGGGGGTATTACTTATTCTGTTCAATACTCTGCAAACAGTAAAAAAGATTTAAATGACTATTATACCCTTTATGCACCTCAACTAAGAAGCGAAAGTGTTCGAAAATTTGCTAATAAAATGATTTCATTTAAAACAGAGTTAAAGGTTGTTAAAGAGTTTTATCGCTCTAATAATATAAACTAAAAATGAGCGTTAGAGCCAAAAAACATTTAGGACAACACTTTCTTAAGGATGAGGAAATTGCTAAAAAGATTGCAGGCTCTTTAACGGGGGATGGTTATCATAAAATCTTAGAGGTTGGTCCTGGAATGGGGGTTTTAACAAAGTATTTGTTAGAAAAAAAAATAAAAATTTCCGTTATGGAAATAGACACAGAATCTGTTGAATACCTCAAAGACGATTTTAAAAATGAACATCTAAATTTAGATACATCTTCGTCTAAATTTGAAATTATTGAAGGCGATTTTTTAAAACAAAACTTAACTGTTTTTTTTAATAATCAACAAGTTGCTATTATTGGGAATTACCCCTATAATATATCTTCTCAAATTATTTTTAAGACAATAGAGCATCGGGCCTATATCCCCGAATTATCAGGAATGTTTCAAAAAGAAGTTGCCAAAAGAATTGCAGAAAAAGAAGGAAGTAAAGTCTATGGTATTATTTCTGTACTAACTCAAGCTTTTTATAATGTAGAGTATTTGTTTACTGTTCCACCATCAGTTTTTAATCCTCCACCGAAAGTAGATTCGGGCGTCATTAGACTCATTAGAAAAAAGGATTATTCTTTGCCTGTAGATGAAAAAATGTTTTTTAGGGTTGTAAAAACTGCCTTTAATCAACGTAGAAAAATGTTGCGAAGTAGCTTAAAATCTTTCAAACTTTCGGATACCTTAAAAGAAGACACTATATTTGCGATGCGGCCAGAACAATTGTCTGTGTCAGAGTTTATTAAACTCACGCACAAAATAGCAACCGATGTCATTTGAAATTACTACAGAATTTTTAGAAAAACTTACTTCTTACATAGAGGGTGCTAAAAACAAGTCTATAATAGCTTTGTTTAAAGAAATGCATTATGCTGATGTTGCAGAAATTCTAGATGAGCTTTCTTTTGATGATATTGTGTATATCATAAAACTTCTTGACAGTGAAAAAACCTCAGCTGTTATAATGGAGTTAGATGAGGATCTTCGAGAAAAAATTCTTCAAAACCTTTCAGCTAAAGAAATTGCAGAAGAAGTTGAAGAATTAGATTCTGACGATGCAGCGGACATCATAGGTGAGCTTTCTGAAGAAAGGCAAGAGGCCGTAATGTCTCAAATTGAAGATGAAGAACAGGTTAAAGAAATAGAAGAGCTTCTTACTTATAACGAAGACTCTGCTGGAGGTTTAATGGCAAAAGAATTGGTGAAAGTAAATGAAAACTGGACCGTTCTTAAATGTGTTCGCGAAATGAGAACCCAAGCTGAAAAAGTAACTCGAGTTCACTCTATTTACGTTGTTGATGACTCAAACACGCTAAAAGGAAGGCTCTCTTTAAAAGATCTTTTAATTACCTCTACAAAAACGGCAATTTCTGAAGTATATATTCCCAAAGTAGATTTTGTTAATGTTCATGATAATTTAGATGAAGTATCTAATAAAATGCGGAAATATGATTTAGAAGCCATTCCTGTTGTTGATAATGATGGTATCTTATTAGGAAGAATTACCATTGACGATATCGTTGATATAATCAAAGAAGAAGCTGATAAAGATTATCAATTGGCTGCAGGTTTAATACAAGATGTTGAAGCTGATGATAGCATTATACAATTAACTAAAGCTAGATTGCCATGGTTGTTTTTAGGGTTGCTGGGGGGGGTTGGTGCATTTTTAATCATGGTAATGTTTGAAAATACGTTCAATCAAAATGCTATTTTATTCTTTTTTACACCATTAATTGCTGCAATGGCTGGAAATGTTGGTGTACAATCATCTGCAATTATAGTTCAGGGTTTAGCAAATGATGATGTAAAAGGAAGCATTAATGGCCGATTGATAAAAGAACTATTTCTAGCAGCTCTTAATGGAATTATATTAGCTTTTTTTCTCTTTGTATTTATTTGGATTTACGAAGGAAAGGTAAATACAGCTTTGGCAATTTCTATTTCTCTTGTTGCTGTAATAATCATTGCAGGATTAATAGGAACCTTTGTCCCTCTATTCTTAAATAAAAAGGGGATAGATCCAGCAATTGCAACAGGACCTTTTATCACAACAAGCAATGATATATTTGGAATATTAATATACTTTTTGATTGCAAAGATTATTTTGGGAATTTAAATCTTACTTCATTTTCTGGAACAAATCCCACAAAACTACACCACAACTTACAGAAATATTTAACGAATGTTTCGTTCCTTTTTGAGGAATTTCAATACAATAATCAGACGCTGAAACCACCTCTTGTTGAACTCCTTTGACCTCATTCCCAAATATGACAGCAATTTTTTTATTTGACTCTAAACAAAACTTATCCAACATCACACTGTTTTCAACCTGTTCTATTGAGGCTATTATAACCCCCTTCAATTGTAATTTTCTAACAAGTGATAATGTATCTGGTTCATACTCCCATTCTACAGACTCAGTTGCTCCAAGAGCTGTTTTATGAATTTCTCTATTGGGTGGTGTGGCGGTGATACCACATAAATAAACCTTTTCTATTAAAAAAGCATCACTAGTTCTGAAAACAGCGCCAACATTATTCAAGCTTCTTATATTATCTAATATAACTATAATTGGGGTCTTTGGGGTCTTTTTAAAAGCTGACACAGAGATTCGCCCAAGTTCGTTATTTCTTAATTTTCTCATAAAAAGTTCTATCTTTAAGCTCTTATTATAAACAAAGGTAAAACTAACTGAAAAAATCCAAAACTTGGCTAAATCGACTACCAAAAAAGTCACCCCTTTAATGAAGCAATACAATGCAATCAAGCTAAAGTACCCTGATGCAATGTTGCTTTTTCGAGTTGGAGACTTTTATGAAACCTTTGGAGAAGATGCTAAAAAAGCTGCAGGTGTTTTGGGTATTGTTCTTACTAAAAGAGGTGCGGGGAGTGAAACAGAAACTGCTCTAGCAGGATTTCCGCATCATTCTTTAAACACCTATTTGCCAAAATTAGTTAAGGCAGGAATGCGTGTTGCTATTTGTGATCAACTAGAAAACCCTAAAATGACAAAGACTATCGTAAAACGAGGGGTTACAGAATTGGTAACACCAGGCGTATCACTAAACGATGAGGTTTTACAATCAAAATCTAATAATTTTTTAGCCGCTATCCATTTTGGAAAACATTTATTGGGAGTTTCATTCTTAGATGTTTCTACTGGAGAATATCTATTGGCTCAAGGGAATGACGAATATATAGATAAGTTATTACAAAACTTTGACCCTTCAGAAGTTTTAGTTCAGAAACAAAACAAACAAAAATTCAAACAATTGTTTGAAGATCGCTATTACAGCTTCTTTTTAGACGATTGGGTATTTCAAAAAGAATATGGTCTTGATATTTTACAGAATCATTTCGCTGTAAATTCCTTAAATGGGTTTGGTATTCAAGATCTTTCTGAGGGAATTGTTGCTGCGGGAGCAGCACTACACTATTTGTCAGAAACACAACACAACAAATTAAAACATATTCAAAATATCAGTAGAATTGCAGAAGATAATTATGTTTGGATGGATCGTTTTACGGTACGAAATCTTGAGCTTTATAATTCTGCTTCTCAAAATGCTGTTACCCTGTTAAATGTTATTGATAAAACTATTTCTCCGATGGGTGGAAGGTTATTAAAACGCTGGTTGGCCCTTCCTTTAAAAAACGCTAAAAAAATTCATTATAGACAGGAAATTGTTAAACATTTTATAGAAAATGAGGAATTTTTAGAATTAATTCAGTATCAATTACAACAAATTAGTGATATTGAGCGTCTAATATCTAAAATAGCTACAGGTAAGGTTTCACCTAGAGAAACGGTATTATTAAAAAACTCTTTGGCGGCAATATTACCAATCAAACAAAAGGCATTGTCTAGTGATGATAAATCTATTAATGAGTTAGGAAATCAATTATTAGACTGTTCTGAAGCCATCTCTGAAATTGAGTTTGTTTTGCTTAACGACGCCCCTGTTAACATTAATAAAGGTGGAGTGATTGCAAAGGGTGTTTCAAAAGAGTTAGATGACTTAAGAGCTGTTTCTAGTTCGGGGAAAGAGTATTTAGATAACATGTTAACCCGGGAGAGTGAAAGAACTGCTATTCCTAGTTTAAAAATAGCTTTTAACAATGTTTTTGGCTATTATATTGAGGTTAGAAATACCCATAAAGACAAAGTGCCTGAAGACTGGATTCGTAAACAAACTCTTGTGAATGCTGAAAGGTATATCACAGAAGAGCTTAAGGAATATGAAACAAAAATTTTAGGAGCAGAGGAAAAGATAAAAGAACTTGAACAAGCTTTGTTTTTAGGGTTAATTCATAAAATCGCTGAATACATACAACCCATTCAACAAAATGGTCAAACTATTGGTCAAATAGACTGTTTATTTTCTTTTGCAAAATTAGCTATTTCTAATAATTATGTTCGTCCAATTATTGATGAAAACACAACAATTGAAATTAAAAACGGCCGTCATCCTGTAATTGAAAAACAATTGCCTTTTGGTGAAGAATATATCGCTAATGACCTTGTTTTAAACAGGAATATGCAGCAAATTATTATGATTACTGGACCTAATATGTCTGGTAAATCAGCCATACTTCGTCAAACAGCTTTAATTGTTTTATTGGCTCAAATGGGAAGTTATGTTCCCGCACAAAATGCTAGAATTGGTGTAGTAGATAAAATATTTACTAGAGTAGGAGCAAGTGATAATATTTCTATGGGTGAATCCACTTTTATGGTAGAAATGAATGAAACTGCCTCAATTTTAAATAATATTTCCGAAAGAAGTTTGGTATTATTAGACGAAATTGGTCGAGGAACCTCTACTTATGATGGTATTTCTATTGCTTGGGCTATTGCGGAATATTTACATGAACACCCTTCTAAAGCCAAAACTTTATTTGCCACTCATTATCACGAATTAAATGACATGTCAACTACTTTTGAGCGGATCAAAAACTTTAATGTTTCTGTAAAAGAATTAAAAAATACAATTATTTTCTTGAGAAAGCTAGTTGCTGGCGGAAGCAATCATAGTTTTGGAATTCATGTTGCAAAATTAGCCGGAATGCCAAGTCAAGTTATACATCAGGCAAAAAAAGTTTTAAAACAACTTGAAAAAAATCACACAAATGAAGAAACAAAAGAAAAACTAAGAAGTGTTCAACAGGATGATCTACAATTGAGTTTCTTTCAGATAGACGACCCTTTACTAGAAAATTTAAGAGAAGAAATTTTAACAACAAACATAGATACGTTAACCCCCATTGAGGCATTAATGAAGTTAAATGAAATTAAGCGCATGCTAGTCAAAAAATAAATACTTTTTTTTAAAAACAAGCATAAATTACTCCATTTTTTTATCTTTATTGTTTATTATCTTTGTAATATATTTTATGATAGGTAGATTTTTATTTATTGGTGGTCCTGAAATTTTCATTATCCTTATTATTGTGGTAATGATTTTTGGTACAGATAAAATTCCTGAGATTGCGAGAGGTCTTGGCAAAGGCATACGCCAAGTAAAAGATGCTACAAATGATATCAAAAAAGAAATAAATGACAGTGCAAAAAACCAGGGAATAGATACAGATTTATCAAACGAAATTAAAAAAGAAATAGATAATGTAAAAGAAGGTATAGATAAAATTACTGGCCCAATAAAGAGAAATCTCTAAACATAAGCTTTCTTATTTTAATTTAGGTTTTTAATCTAACAACCTTCGCTTTCTTTCTATAAATATATATTACAAAACCCTGCTAATCGTAAGCCCATCTCTAATCGGTAACATAATTGTTTCAATCCTTTTATCGTTTCTTAACAAAATGTTGTACTCTAAAAGAGCTTTGGTGTCTTTGTCTTTATTATCTAATTTCTCAACAACTTTACCGCTCCACAAAACATTGTCAGACAAAATAACTCCGCCGCTATTCATCTTATCAATAATTAAATAAAAATAATTGCTGTAATTTGATTTGTCTGCATCAATGAAAACTAAGTCAAACTTTTTATCAATCTTTGGAATTATTTCCATCGCATTTCCAAAATGTTGCTTGATTTGATTGCGAAATCCTGACTTTTGAAAATATTTATCTTGAAAATCTTCTAATTCTTCATTTTTATCAATTGTGTCAATCATTGCATCCTTACTTAATCCTTCTGCAATACAAATAGCAGAATAACCAGTATACGTTCCTATTTCTAAGACATTTCTTGGCCGAATCAACTTCGATATCATTGATAAGACTCTTCCTTGAAAAGCACCACTTAACATCCTGGGGTTCAGTACTTTTTGCCACGTTTCTTTAGTTAGCTCCTCTAATAAATTAGGTTCTTTTTGAGAATGAGCAACAACATATTTGTCTATTTTTTCAGGCAGAAAGTTCATAATAGAATTTAAATAATTTAGTTTTCAAGATTTGTATATAATACATTGTTCTCTGATAAACTCAAAACTTTAATTTTAGTAAGATCATTAACGAAATGCTAATTGTTTGTATGAATCCAAAGATACTTTATTTCTTTTTTGTTTTCGAACAAAGTCAATAGAAGGATGGCGAGTGTTCTTAATTCGTGTGTTTAATCATTTTCTCTATTGAATTTAATTATTCAAATTAGTACATCTATTGATATTTAGTACTTTTACAAAACATTAAATTATATAAATATGTCAGTAGCCAAAAAGCAGTACAAAAGGATTACAACTAAATCATTAGTTGAAATGAAAGCTAATGGAGAGAAAATATCGATGTTAACCGCGTATGACTATACCATGGCTAAAATTGTTGATGGGGCGGGTATTGATGTCATTCTTGTGGGTGATTCTGCGTCAAATGTTATGGCTGGACATGAAACAACACTCCCAATTACATTAAATGAGATGATTTATCATGCTAGTTCTGTTGTAAGAGCTGTGGAAAGGTCTCTTGTTGTTGTGGATCTACCTTTTGGAACCTATCAATCAGACCCTAAAGAAGCATTGCGTTCTGCGATTAGAATTATGAAAGAAAGTGGTGGACATTCAATAAAAGTTGAAGGAGGAAAAGAAATAAAAGAATCTATCAAAAGAATCTTAAATGCAGGCATTCCTGTTATGGGGCATCTAGGCTTGACTCCTCAATCTATATATAAATTTGGCACGTACACCGTTAGGGCAAAGGAAGATCAAGAGGCGGAAAAATTATTAGAGGACGCATTGTTATTGGAACGATTGGGTTGTTTTGCTGTTGTTTTAGAAAAAGTACCTGCTACGTTAGCAAAAAAAATTGCCACTTCAATTTCTATTCCCGTTATCGGGATTGGAGCAGGAGCAGAAGTTGATGGTCAAGTTCTTGTAACCCACGATATGCTTGGAATGACTCATGAGTTTAACCCTCGATTTTTACGAAGATATTTAGATCTATATGAAGAAATGTCTTCTGCTTTTAAAAGCTATATTTCTGATGTAAAAAACAAAGAATTTCCAAACGAAAAAGAACAGTATTAAAGTTGTGAAAATATTGCACGTAGACACTAATCATCCACTGATAATTCAGGAGCTATCTAAAGCTGGGTTTGAAAACTTTCAAGACTATACTTCTTCAAAAAAAGAGATTGAAGATAAGATTCATAAGTTCGATGGAGTTATTATTAGAAGTCGTTTTTCTATTGATCAGTCGTTTTTAGACAAAGCGGGTAACTTAAAATTTATTGGAAGGGTTGGCGCTGGCCTAGAGAATATTGATTGCGATTATGCAAAATATAAGGGTGTAGAGCTTATTGCTGCTCCTGAAGGAAACAGAAATGCTGTTGCAGAGCATACTCTAGGAATGCTCCTATCACTCTTTAACAAGCTTAATAAAGCAGATGGGGAAGTTCGAAAAGGGTATTGGTATAGGGAAAAAAATAGGGGTCTTGAATTAGACGGAAAAACAATTGGCATAATTGGATACGGAAATATGGGAAAGGCATTTGCCAAAAAACTTTGTGGATTTAATGTAACCGTTCTTTTTTATGATCTCAGGCCAAATATCTCTGATAAAAATGCCGTTCAGGTATCTCTTGAGGAATTAAAAAAAAGAGCAGATATTTTGAGTATTCATACTCCTGAAACTGAACTAACAAAGGGAATGGTTAACCTAAACTTTATTAATGCTTTTAAAAAACCTATTTGGATAATTAATACTGCAAGAGGTAAAAATATTGTTACCAAAGATTTAGTTACTGCCATGAAATCTGGTAAGGTATTGGGAGCTGGTCTAGATGTTTTAGAATACGAAAAGTCTTCTTTTGAAGACTTCTTTGAAAATAATAATATTCCAAAAGAATTCAAGTATTTAATAGAGTCTGAAAAAACAATTCTTTCTCCCCATATTGCTGGATGGACAGAAGAAAGTAAAATAACTTTAGCCAAAACTATTGTTCATAAAATAATAAATCGTTTTAGTGCTTTTACTTAAAAAAAAATCAACTAGAAAATACCGCTAGTTGCTTTATTATATTCACTTGGTTAAATTCGTTTTACTTAAATCTTTGAAATTCCTATTAAAGAAATAAATGAAGTGAATGCGTTTAAAAATAAAAGCTTTTTATACTTTTACAAAGAACCTATTATAAAAATTATAAATGGAAGTTATCGATAAAAACGGTAAAGTGATTTCTAAAGAAAATAGTACGAGAGTTATTGCTGGAGTATTAGGGGTTATTTTAGGGGAGCTTGGAATTCACAAGTTTATTCTAGGGTACACTAGAGAGAGGTTAATACAAATAGGCATGACATTTATAACTTTTGGAATTGATGGATTAATTGGTAAAATTAAAGGAATTGTTTATTTAACAAAATCTGATGAAGAATTCATTCGTGATTATCAAGTTGCTAAAAAGAACTGGTTCTAGTCTATGAAAAATTTACTTGATAATTCTGCTGAACTTTTTATTTTAATTTTTTTAATCATTACTTTTTTACAATCTGGAATAGATAAAATTACAGACTGGAATGGAAATGTTTCTTTTATTAAAGGTCATTTTAAAAATTCGCCATTAAAAAGATTTGTTTTACCACTTCTTGTTACTGTAGTAATTATGGAGCTTTTAGCTAGCTTGTTAATGGTATATGGAATTTATGAACTTTTTTTTAACGAGAGCAAAAGTTTTGCTCTATTGGGGATTCAATTAACAGCCCTAACTTTAATTTTTCTTCTAATAGGTCAGCGGCTTGCTAAAGATTATAACGGTGCAATGACATTGGCTGTTTATTTTATAATTTCAATCATTGGAATTATGATTCTTACTCAGTAATAAGTTTTGCTTATGATTAAAGCAGACACCTATAAGAATCGCTTATAATTTATTGGCTCACTAAATGGCTTTTAAACGGCTTTTGTTAGCCGCCCTTTAGATGTTGTGTTTTTGTGGTAAAGGTCGCTTAAACGTTGTTTAAGCGGCTAGGGGCGTGTTTTAACTCATAAATTAAAGAAGAATACTCTTTTGTTTTTTTTGCTTTTATGTTTGATAGTAGTCCAACAAAAAAAGCAGTTAAGAAATTAAATTTTCCTGATTTGTTTTTTTCACTTAACAAAGAGACATAAAAAGAATCAAATTTCATTGGGTAAACTTTTTTTACTTTCAAACCAACAGTTTCAAAAAGCATGTGAATAGATTCTTGAGAAAAATGCCACAGGTGCCTGGGAACATCATATGCTGCCCAAAACTCTTTATAATAGCCTGCATCAAAACTCTTGTAATTAGGAACAGCAACAAAAAGCTGTCCTTTTTCACTTAACAATATTTTTAATTGTTCTAGATATTCATTTAAGTTTGGAACATGTTCTAATACATGCCACAATGTAATTATCTCGTACTTCTTACTTGATAATTCATTCAAATTCTCTTTTAGTATTAGGCCATTAACTTGAGCTTGGGACCTTGCTTTTGGGTGTGGTTCAACCCCTGTAACAGTAAACCCTTTGCTTTTACAAAATGTAAGAAAATCACCTGTCCCTGCACCAATGTCTAGTAAGGTTTTTGTTTTTAATTTTTTATTAAATAGCGAGTATTTAATTTTGAAAGACCTTTTCTTAACCATATTATAAACACTATTAAGCAGGGATTTCCTAGAACTATTGTGGGATTGATAATCTTCAGAATCATAATATGTGTTAAGGTTTTCAGGGATTGGAGAGGTGACCAGCATTTCAAGTTTTTTATTTCTCATAACCTGATATGTTTCGTTAGAAACCAGGTGGTCTTTACAACTTAAAAAAGGAATAACGTCGTTATGAAATTTATTTGCTTTCATTTGCTTTAAAACAATGTTCCATGTGGAACATTTTTAAATGACTAGAATTACCTCCCCATATAAACTAACAACACAGAAATATCGCTAGGAGAAACTCCGCTAATTCTGCTTGCCTGAGAAATGGTTCGTGGTTGAATTTTTAACAATTTTTCTCGAGCCTCGTATGACAAGGATTTAACCTTCTCATAATTAAAAGTCAGTGGAATAAGAACATTTTCTAAACGATTTAATTTATCTGCATTAGACCGTTCTTTTTCAATATAACCTGAATACTTTAAGTGTATCTCCACTTGTTCAATAATTTTTGAATCAATATCATGGGAAGACAAAAAGGCCTTAAATTGATCTATTTCTTTAAAATCATTAAGACATAATTGTGGTCTTGAAGCAATTTTATAAAACTTAACAGATTGATTAATTAGGGACAAACTTTTGTTTTCTAGAATAGGATTAATCTGTTCTTTTGAAACACTTGTTTTTTTTAGAAAACTAATAAATTTTTCGATTTTTAGTTTTTTTTGTTTTACGTTTCGTAATCGTTCATTAGAGGCTAAACCTATATTGTGACCTAAATGGGTTAACCTCAAATCGGCATTATCCTGTCTTAACAAGGTTCTATATTCGGCCCTAGAAGTAAACATTCTGTAAGGCTCTTCTGTACCCTTAGTAATTAAATCATCAATTAAAACACCTATATAAGCTTCACTTCTTTTAAGAATAAACGGTTCTTTGTTTTGTGTTTTTAATGCTGCATTTATACCCGCCATTAAGCCCTGTGCAGCAGCCTCTTCATAACCAGTTGTTCCGTTAATTTGACCTGCAAAATAGAGGTTTTTAATTAATTTAGTTTCTAGGCTATGTGTTAATTGTGTTGGTGGGAAATAATCGTATTCGATAGCGTATCCGTATCTAAAAAATTTTACATGTTCGAAACCTGGGATAAAACGAATAGCCTTATCTTGAATGTCTTCGGGAAGAGACGTGGAAAAACCATTAACATATATTTCTACGGTTTTCCAACCCTCAGGTTCAATAAAAATTTGATGGCGGTCCTTTGAGGCAAATCTATCAATTTTGTCCTCAATTGAAGGACAATACCTTGGCCCCGTTGATTGAATGCGACCTGTAAACATTGGAGATCTACTGAAACCCTCTCTTAAGGCATTGTGAACATCAACGTTTGTATGGGTTAGATAACAAGAGCGCTGTTTAGTTAAGGGAGTTGTATTTAAATATGAAAACGTTTCGGTATTGATATCCCCGGGTTGCTCTTCCATTTTTGAATAATCAAGGGACCTTCCATCGACTCGAGGCGGAGTACCTGTTTTCATTCGACCAGACTCAAAGCCTATAGAAACTAAGTCTTCTGTGATTCCAGTAGAAGAACCTTCGCCAGCCCTACCGCCACCGAAAGTTTTTTCTCCAATATGAATTAAACCATTAAGAAAAGTACCAGCGGTTACGATAACTGTTTTAGCTTTAATAGAAAGCCCCAAAGAAGTTCTTACACCAGAGATCTTTTTTCCATCAAAAAGCAGACCATTAACAGAATCCTGATAAAAATCTAAATTGTCAGTTTGCTCTAACATGTTTCTCCAAGTTTCAGCAAACATCATCCTATCTGATTGGGCCCTCGGACTCCACATTGCGGGTCCTTTAGACTTATTAAGCATCTTGAATTGAATGGCAGTTTTGTCGGTTACCACACCACTATAGCCGCCAAGAGCATCAATCTCTCTAATAATCTGGCCCTTTGCTATACCACCCATGGCTGGATTGCAACTCATTTGAGCAATATTTTGTAGATTCATCGTAATCAAGAGAGTTGAAGCCCCTATGTTGGCACTTGCGGCTGCAGCCTCGCTACCAGCATGGCCACCACCGACAACAATAACGTCATATGTTGTGTTAAATAAACTCATTGTGTTTCACGTGGAACAAGAATGTAAACAACTGAAAGTCAGCTACTTAATAGCTTTAGACAGTTGTTTTCTGCGTTTCTCATTTCCATTTTTTCTTTAGTTGTATTATCCTTATAGCCCATATAATGAAGGATGCCATGTATCATAACTCTATGTAACTCATTATTAAAAGAGACATTAAAAGTATCGGCATTCTCTATAATTCTTTCAATAGAAATAAAAATATCTCCACTTAACTCTTTTCCTACCGAATAATCAAAACTAACAATATCTGTATAATTATCGTGTTTAAGGAATCTTTGATTTATCGTATTAAGATATTTGTCTCCACAAAAAATATAGTTAATCTCACCAACACTAAAGCCTTTAGCTTCAACATAATTGTTAATCCATTTGGTAATTTTTTTTTTATTTTTTAATATAAATGTTGTTTCAGAATTATATAGTATCACTCTTTAGATTGTTTAGAAAAATACTTACGGACCTTCTTTTCAAAATTTTGCTGCAAAGGTAATGATTGTCTGTTTAATATTTCTATTTGATTATAAAACTCCTTTTTTAATTGAAGTTCTTTAATTTTTTTTTGATTGAATGAATTGGTATTTGTGTTGGACTCCCTTTTATTGTTCTTGTCCTGGTCAAAGGTTGCTGAATCTAACTTTAACATGTCTATTTCTAATTCTTTCATCCTTTGATAGGTTTGTTGATTAAAACCCTTTTCTAATATCTCGCTTTCTAAATCTTCCATTCTTTTTAAGACATTATTAATAGTTTTTTTATTAGTAAGGCTATTTATTAACCGGTTCCTAAGGGTACTTTGTTGTTGATAGATTTTAAACAATTCTCCGTGTAGCTTTTCATCTGCTGACTGATTGTCAGAATTACCTGATTGATTTTTTTTTCCTTCCTTATTTGATTCCTCATCACTTTTGTTTCCTTTTCTTCCTTTGCTTTTTTTCAAACCACTTTTCATAGCTTTAGAGATCCCTTTTTGCTCCTCAATTAAGTCAGGAAGACTAAACGACTTTCCGTTTTTACCCCCTTTACCGGAAGAACCCATTTTATTTTGCATATTATTTAACAAATCACTTAAAAAATCAGAAAGAGTGTTTACAGATGTAATTACATATTGTTGGTTAGAGGCAGCTGAATCAAATTGATTGTTAGAAAAATTATCTAGAGATAGGTCTAGATTGTAGTAAGTATTAGATAATTCGGTTTGTATTTTTGATGATATTTTTGGAAGCCTCATAGATAGAACAAACAAACTATCATCAATGTGTTCAAAAAAAGTTTTTAAATCATTTTGTTTCTTTAATTCAGACCCAAAATCAGGATGCCTAACAGATATTTTATTAAATTTTAAAAAAAGGGTTTCTTGTTTAAAAGAAAAAGTAATAAGATTTTCTAAAATTTTACGAAGGTCATCTATATTTTCATCTATTGAATTGGATTGCATGTCAGATATTGTTTTTTTCAAGTTCTGACTCATTTTTTTCATTTCCTGAGAGGCTTTTTGTTGAGGTTGTTTTGCTTTACTTTTTGATTGGTTTTTTAATTGTTCCTCAGATAAGTTTAGGGCCTTTTTAGTTGTTTTAATTTCATCTTCAAACGAAGGAATACTCATGGGTTCTTTTAAATTTTCATTGTCTTTAGAAAGTTCATTTAATTCCTCTGAAATTTTATTAAACTCATTGTGTATATTTTTTTGTTTGTCAAGAGCATTAGACCTTTTATTATTAATAGTATCCTGTTTATTTGATAAATTTGAAAGCTTATTTGCGATTTGCATTGTTTTTTCTTCAACATAAAAACGCTTCGTTAATTCTAAAATTCTTTCTAAGCTTCTTTCCTGCTGTTTATTTTGTTGGGATAACTGTTTCGCCTTTTTTAACAAACCTTCTTTATCTAGTTTAGAGGCCATTTTTTCTAATTCGTCTAAGAGCTTATTTTGTTTGTTAAGCTTTAGAAGCTCATCCATTCTATTTGTTAAGTCTTTCTTTTTTTCTTGAAGGGCTTTATTATCATCTTTGTTTTCTAGAAGCGTGTTTTTCATGTTTTCTGTATGTTGCTCCATCATTTTATTATATTGTTTCTGCCTCTCAATAAAATTATCTACTTTTTTCTTATCACTCCAATTAATATTTTTTTTGTTTTGAATTTCATTTTTAAACTCTTTTAGCTTTTGTTCAAGAAAATCTTGATTTAATCTGGATTTTTGAAGGTTTTCAATTGTAGATTTTTGTTTAAAAAACTGCTCTTGTTCTAGCTCTTCGTTTGTTCTTTGTTTGAATGTAAACTTGGGACTATCAGTGTATTTAAAACCATGAATGCCATTGTTATCATATACTCTAAAAAAAAACTCATAATTTAAACCCTTTACCAGCTTAATTTGATTAGGAAACTGGAAGAAAAAAGTCTGAAGATTATCTTTAGAGACATCTAATAAAATAGTATTCTTGATGGTTGGTTTATTTACATCATAAAAATAAAAGACAAGAGAACTAATTCCATAATCATCTGAAATTTGTCCAGCAAATTGAACATCTTCACTTTCTTTATCGTCTATTGTTGATGTAACAAAAATTGATGGGGGCTCATCTTTTAAAACACGTATATCATAGGAAAGGTTTTCAAAATCTTTAAGGTCTTTATTTGAAGAAGTGATTTTATATTCACTGTTTTCGTAAACAGTCATATTATAAGTATAATTATCTTCTTTTATCTTAGAAAAAAAACCTCTTAGATTCTTATAAAAAAAGGAAATTGTATCAGACTGATGAGAAGTAATAGACCATGAAACGTTAGTTCCTTCAGGAACAAAAATATTACCTGTGTCGAAAATTTTTTCATTCTTTTTTTTTGTATATCTAGGGTAAGATAGGCTTAATTCAACATTTTGTATTGTTGGTGTTTTGACTACATTAAGCTTATATTTATTTGAGGTAATGGCGCCTGATTTGAAATAAAAACTGAGAGAATCAAGGATGTTTGTAAAAGTAAAATAAAAAAAGCCTTTTGATTTTTCTGGTAACAAATACTCTTGTCCATTGAATAAAATCTTTACTTCGTCAGGTGTAACATTTCCTTTGGTGGTAAGAGAAATGGTTAAGGAGGTGCCCTCAATTACTTCTAGATTAGAGGTCTGCAAGTTAAATGTAAAGGGCGGAGGCGGCTTGTATGCCCTTTGTGGATTAATAACTCGATTAAAACTATTTAAAAAACCGCTATTTACACCTGATAAAAAAGAAAGTAAAAAAAGAGAAAAAGGAAAGATTAAATATTTTAAATAAGTGATGTTGTTTTTAAAGCTGATTGCGTTAGAAAATTGAATGCGTTTTAAATCTTTTGATTTTTGTTCAATGCTTGCCAAAAGAAGTTCTGAATCGTTGTTAGACTCCTTAAGTTGAAGAATATTTAACAATTTATCTTGGACATCGGGAAAATAATTTCCAATTATTTTTGAAGATTCAATATCGTGTATTCCTTTTTTTAGCCTTATTAAGTAAAGAGTTGGTTTAATAATAAGTTTTATAAAAAGGTATATTTCTACCAAAAAGAAAAAAAGAAAAAGAAGGGTTCTGTAAGGCGTTTCTAGCCATAAAAAGTATTCAATATAAACTGTAAAAAAAAAGTACAACATTCCAAATAAAAAAAACAAAAGAAAACCCTTTATTAGTTCATTAGTATAATACTTCTTATAAAAAAGAGAGAGCTTGTTTTTTATATTTGTAAATGAATCCATAAAAAATAAAAATAACCTATTTTAAATAAGTTTTATAAATATATTTAATAAAGATTTAAATATATAGCCAGTCTGTATTAAATTCTTTTTTTTTAGGACATTAGAAGGTATCTTTGTTGTCTATAATTCTTATCAATGAAAAAAGATGTAAGAGTGCGTTTTGCCCCTAGTCCAACAGGCCCGCTTCATATAGGTGGGGTTAGAACTGCTTTATATAATTATTTATATGCAAAAAAGCACGGAGGTGCTTTTATTTTAAGAATAGAAGATACTGATCGGTCTAGATATGTTAGTAATGCAGAGCAATATATTAAAGATTCTCTGGATTGGTGTGGTATTCCTTTTGACGAGGGCCCGGATAAAAACGAAAAATATGGCCCTTATCGACAGTCAAACAGAAAGAAAATATATAAAAAATATGTTAATAAGCTTATTGATAATGAGTATGCATATTATGCTTTTGACACTCAAGAACAGCTAGATAGTCATAGAAAACAACATGAGGCAGAAAGCAAAACATTTATATACAATTGGCATAATAGGGAAAAGGGGAGGCTAATAAATTCTTTGGTTCTAACTGACTATGAAGTTAAGAAGAGAATTAGCAATAATGAAAAATTTGTGATAAGGTTTAAAACTCCAAAAAAAGAAGCACTCATTTTTCAAGATGAAATTAGAGGTGAAATTAAAATTGATACAAGTAATTTAGACGACAAAATTTTATTTAAATCTGATGGCATGCCAACATATCATTTAGCAAATGTTGTTGATGATTATTTAATGAAAATTAGTCATGTTATAAGAGGAGAAGAATGGCTGCCCTCGTTACCACTTCATGTTTTGATGTACAGAGCGTTTGGGTGGGATCTCCCAAAGTTTGCTCACCTACCTTTAATTTTAAAACCTATTGGAAAGGGGAAATTAAGCAAAAGAGATGGAGACAAATTAGGCTTTCCTGTCTTCCCTTTGGCTTATAAAAATGAAAAAACAGGAGAAGTTTCTAGAGGCTACCGAGAAGATGGGTATTTTTCTGATGCATTTATAAATATGTTGTCGCTTCTTGGTTGGAATCCTGGAAATGAGAAAGAAATTTTTTCACTAAAAGAACTAATCGCTAAATTTGATTTTTCTAGAGTAAATAAGTCTGGAGCAAAATTTAACCCCGATAAGACTAATTGGTTTAATCAACAATACTTACATAAAAAAACAACCCTTGAATTAACATATTTATTTTTACCTATTTTGGAGAAAAAAAACATAGTTGTTTCAACTGAGTATGTAAGTGAGGTTATCTCTTTGATAAGAGAAAGGGCTGTGTTTATAAATGATTTTTGGGAGCTTGGTTCCTTCTTTTTTGAGACACCGCTTAATTATGAAGAGCGGGCGATTAGGAAAGTTTGGGACTCAGAGGCTCTAGATGTAATGAGAAGTTTGTTGGTAGTGATTTCTAAAATAAAAAATTTTACATCAAAAAACATTGAAATAACGATTAAGGATTGGGTTCTAAAAAAGGAGATTGGGTTTGGAAAAGTAATGAAGCCTTTAAGACTGGCAATTGTTGGGGCTATGAAAGGGCCTCATTTATTTGATATAATGGGCTTAATTGGGTTGATTGAGACAAGAAATCGAATAAATAAAATTATAAAAGAATTATCATGACCGAGAAAATATTTTTTATTGTGCTATTCTTATTTAGTGCAACAATAAACGCCCAATTCAATTCACAATACAATAGGGGTGGTATTGGAGGTGGTAGGTTTCAGCAAAGACAACCGACAACAACAGCAAAACAAAAACCACCGTCATTTAATATAGAAAAGGCTGTTGGGATGACTTTTTATAATTCAGAAAAAGTTATTAAAAAGATTGGGCTAAAAAAATCTTCAGAAATTGCAAAAGTTACAACAAATATAATAGAGAAATTTAACAAAGACTTAAATCAATTGAAGAGAATAAATACATTTTTGTTTTCTGAAGCTAAAAATAAAATAGAGAGTGCACAAAGGGAGGCTTTTGAATTAAGAGATTATGTTATATTTCAAAAAGCCTATAAAGATGTAACAACTATATTTAAACCTGTTGTTAAAGTTGTTAAAGAGAAAGAAGAAAAACTAAATGAAAAACTAGAGAGTATATTAACACCAAAACAGCTTAAAAAATGGTTTAAGTACAAAAAAACGGCAAAAAAGAAATAAAAGACTTAAATTTTATAATTGCCGTAACTTTTTTTGAATATCTTCGTCTAAGATGTAAGGCCTTTATACAAAGCCTTGAGAGTGGTGAGTTTTTAACAAATTAAAATTATATATTATGAGTGCTGTCTTTTTTCCTGTTATTGTTGGTTTAGTATTTTTAATTCTTTTCGGTGCAATTTTTATTGTGAAACAGCAAACCGCTGTAATTATTGAAACGTTTGGTCGTTTTGGTAGCATTAGACAATCAGGGCTTCAATTTAAGATACCGTTAGTGCAAAGAATTGCGGGTAGATTAAGTTTAAAAATACAACAGTTAGATGTAATTATAGAAACTAAAACTCTTGATGATGTTTTTGTTAAACTAAAGGTTTCTGTTCAATTTAAAGTAATAAAAAACAAAGTGGAAGACGCTTTTTATAAGCTTGACTATCCTCATGACCAAATTACATCATACGTATTTGATGTAGTAAGAGCAGAAGTCCCTAAGATGAAATTAGATGATGTTTTTGTAAAAAAGGATGATATTGCAATTGCTGTGAAATCAGAATTAAACGACGCAATGATTAACTACGGTTATGATATTATTAAAACATTGGTTACAGATATTGATCCTGATGCACAGGTAAAAGCTGCTATGAACAGAATTAATGCTGCTGAGAGAGAAAAAACTGCAGCACAATATGACGGAGATGCAGCAAGAATTTTGATTGTTGAAAAAGCAAAAGCTGAGGCTGAAAGCAAACGACTACAAGGACAAGGGATTGCGGATCAAAGAAGAGAAATAGCTAGAGGTTTAGAAGAATCTGTAGAGGTATTAAATAAGGTTGGTATTAACTCACAAGAAGCCTCTGCTCTAATTGTTGTTACCCAACATTACGACACACTTCAGTCAATAGGACAAGAAACTAATAGTAACTTAATTTTATTACCCAACTCTCCTCAAGCAGGAAGCCAAATGTTAAACGACATGGTTGCAAGTTTTACTGCAAGTAATCAAATTGGAGAAGCCATGAAAAACAATAAGAAAAAATTAGAAAAATAAAAATGATTTTATCTACAACAAATAATATTGATGGTAAACCTATTAAAGACTATTTGGGAATTGTTACTGGTGAAACAATTATAGGTGCAAATATATTTAAAGATTTTTTTGCAAGTATTAGAGACCTTGTTGGCGGTAGGTCTGGTTCTTATGAAAGAGTTCTTCGAGAAGCTAAAGATATAGCCCTAAAAGAAATGTCAGATAATGCTAAAAGTTTAAGCGCAAATGCTATTATTGGAATTGATCTAGATTACGAAACGGTTGGTAAAAACGGAGGTATGTTGATGGTAACAGCGTCTGGAACTGCTGTTAAAATATAAAAACCCTAAGTTATTAGCTTAGGGGGTTTTTATTTTTCTTCTTCTTTTTCTTCTTCTTTTTTATCATCTTTAGAAGCTTTTTTAAACTCCTTTATTCCGCCACCCAAACCCTTCATTAATTCTGGTATTTTTTTTCCTCCAAAGAATAATAAAAGAGCTAATGCTATAATTACCCAAGAACCAACACTTGGCATACCTAAAAGAAATATATTTAAAACCATTATTTTAATTTATGTTCGATTGACAAATATACAAAAACCAACGAATCAATTAATTCATTTGTTTAATAATCCCACCTGCTACTTTTTTATCATTTATAATTGCAGGGCTTCCTTTATAAAAAATAGAACCTCCAAAACTTACTTTTGCGTTTAAAGTTTCACCGGCCTTTAGTTCTGCTTTGGCTCCTGTCCCGACACTAATTGTTGTATTATCAACAATTGAAAGACCGTAACCATGATAAACACCATATAAATCTAAATCAATCTCTTGATTTTTTGATTTGCCGGTTAATTTGATAATACCACCTGATATTGCTTTTACCTTAAGAAACTTTGTTTGAATTACCAGATTAATAAAAGCTTTCTCTTGAGCCTTTATTTCAATATGAGTTTGATTAATATTTTTTCCAGTTATTAAAGACCCTTCATTACCGTCAATAACAAAAATATCTTTATTAAAATATAATTTAACATTTGCCTGACCCTCAGAAAATAAATTCGATAGCTTTAAACTAATTTTTAAAACACCATCTTTATTTTTTATTTTTACTTTATCTGCCTTGTCTCCTTGTATTTCAATTTTTTGCTCTTTAGATTTAATTATTTCGACATGAATTCCTCTATAAACCTTTATTTTATAGAAATCGCCTAAATTATGGCTAATGGTTTTTTGTGAAAAGATTTGATTTGAAACGATTAAAAGAAATAAGAGAATATAATTTTTCATTGTTTTTAAGGGTTTTGTGTTTTTATAGTTTATTCTTCTAATAAAGAGAAGTCTAAATGTTTTCTTTCTAGATCAGTGTGTTTAACTTTAATATTAACAGTGTCTCCTAGTTGATATTTATGTTTTGTTGTTTGCCCAATAATAGCAAATTGTTTTTCATCAAAAATATAATAGTCATTTTTTATATCTCTAATCCTAACCATTCCCTCACATTTATTAGAGATAATTTCAACATAAATTCCCCACTCTGTAACACCTGATATAACTCCAGAAAAAACTTCATTTTGATGGTCCTGCATATATTTTACTTGCATATATTTAATAGACTGTCTCTCTGCTTTAGAAGCTAACTCTTCTCGTTTAGATGTATGTTTACACTTTATTTCATACTCTTCTTTTTTGGGAGAATTGTTACCGTTTAAATAATGTTGTAATAAACGGTGAGTCATAATATCTGGGTAACGACGAATCGGTGATGTAAAGTGAGAATAATAATCAAAAGACAAACCATAATGACCTATGTTTTGGGTTGTATAAACAGCCTTACTCATTGTTCTTATCGCTAAAGTCTCAATCATATTTGCTTCTGATTTACCATGAACGTCTTTTAATAGTTTATTTAAACTATCTGTTGTGCTTTCTTTAGTTTGGGTATCCATTTTATAACCAAAATTATAAACTATATTTTGTAATGCTGCTAGTTTTTCTATATTAGGTTCATCATGAACTCTATAAATAAAAGTTTTATTAGATGGTTTATTTTTTTCTATACCTATAAATTCTGCTACTTTTTTATTTGCTAACAACATAAATTCTTCAATTAATTTATTAGCTTCTTTAGCTTCTTTGAAATAAACCCCTGTAGGGTTATCTTCTTTATCTAAATTAAATTTTACCTCAACTCGTTCAAAAGAAATAGCACCTTCATTCATTCTTTTTTTACGAAGTTTTTTTGCTAAATTATTTAGTTTTAAAATTGCTTCTGTGATTTTGTTTTCAACAATATAAGATTTACCTGATAAAGAAATATTTTTAGGTATATTATTTTTAGTGGTATTAATAATAACTTGAGCTTCTTCATAAGTAAAGCGATTATTAGAATGTATAATTGTTCTTCCAAACCATTTATTAATAACAACTCCTTCTTCATTAATCTCAAAAACAACAGAGAAGGTGAGTTTATCTTCATTAGGTCTTAAAGAGCAGGCTCCGTTGGAAAGAATTTCTGGTAACATTGGTACAACTCTATCAACTAAATAAACAGACGTTGCTCTGTTATATGCTTCATTATCAAGTATAGTATTAGGTTGAACATAGTGGGATACATCTGCTATATGAATTCCTATTTCATAATTTCCGTTGTTTAACTTAGTAAAAGATAAAGCATCGTCAAAATCTTTTGCATCTTTAGGGTCAATAGTAAAAGTTAGATCATTTCTCATATCTCTTCTTTTTTCTATTTCTTCTAGATTTATTTCTAAAGACATATTATTAACTTCTTCTTCTACCTCTTTATTAAATTTATAAGGCAATCCATATTCTAATAAAATAGAATGAATTTCAGTATTATGATCTCCTGGTTTACCTAATACTTCTGTTATTTTACCAAAAGGATTTTTAGAGTTTTCTGGCCAATTAGTAATTATTGCTTGAACTTTATCACCATGCTTTGCTCCATTTATTTTATTTTTAGATATAAATATATCCACATACATTTTAGTATTATCACATAAAACAAAACCAAAATTTTTACTCATTTGTAAAACACCTACAAAATTTGTTTTGTGTCTTTCAATAATTTCTACAATATCGGCTTCTAGTTTATTACTTTTTTTTCTTTTATAAACATAAGCTTTAATAATATCATGTTGTAATCCTTTTCCTAAATTACCTGAAGGTATAAAAATATCATTATCAAAATCTTCACATATAAAATAACCGTTACCATTAGAAGTAATATCCAAGGATCCAATATGATAATTATTATCTTTATTTATTTGATATTTTCCTCTCTCAATTTCTTTAATTTTTTTATTACTTGTAAGTTCTACTAATTTCTTAAGAACTTGAGTTTTTCCATCGGTATCAGATATACCTAATTTTCCAGCGATTTGTTTATAATTAAAATTTTTTCTACTGTCTTCATTTAATATTTTAAATATATTTCTTGTTAAATCTTTGATTATTCTCCCTTTCTTTTTGTAGATTTTTTTCTTTCTACTCATATAATTTTTTATTTATATCGATTAACGTAAAGTACAACTTTATTTTTTTTTAAATAAAAAAAAATATAAATCTATTCTATACTTTATTAGTTAATTTTTTTATGTTTAAATCTTGGTTTTTAATAGTAAATAGTGTTGCTAGTAATAATAGTAATTTTTAAAAATTATAGGTTATTAACATTCTATATTATTATCTATAATAATATTAATAAATATAATTTAAAATATGTTGATTATAATATAATGTGAATAGTTAATAGTATTTTATTGTTTATTATTTTGTTTTTTAACTTATTAAAAAGGACACACACAATATTTTATAATAAAATCCTTAAATAAACACTTTTTAAAACTTATTAACAGATATAAAATATAACTATTAACACTTTTTCTTAATTAATTAAAAGTTAATAACTAATAAAAAAAAGGTTTTATACTGTTTATAAATTGTAATTAATTTAAAATAATTTTTATTGTTTATATAATAATTAAATCTAATGATAATAAAAAAATTAACATCCTAATTAATTTTTTAAAATTTACAATTATTTTTTTAACAAATAGTAAAATTTATAAAACCTTAAAAAAGAGAAGTTTATGTAAAATAGTATTATTTTACCTTTTAAACTGTTGATAAGCATATGTATTTGTATTTTTGTTTAGGCTAATATTATTAAATTAAAATTATTATGAATATTTCTATTGGGAATGATCATGCAGGAACAGAATATAAATTTGCAATTATAGATTTTTTAAAATCTAAAAAAATAACCATTAAAAATCATGGAACAGACTCTAATAAAAGTGTAGATTATCCAGACTTTGTTCATCCTGTTGTAAATGACATTATTAGTAAAAAAACAGATTTAGGTATTTTAATATGTGGAAGCGCGAATGGTGTTGCTATGACAGCTAATAAATATTCTCAAATTAGAGCTGGCTTGTGCTGGTCGAAAGAGATTGTAGAATTAATTAGACAACATAATAATGCAAATATCTTATGTATTCCAGCACGATATACCTCTATCCCACAAGCTCTAAAAATGGTGGAAGTTTTTATTACAACCGACTTCGAAGGAGGAAGACATCAAAAAAGAATAAATAAAATATCTGTTTGTTAAAAATGATATTCAAAATAAAAAAATTTAAAGAATTAACAATTATAGAACTGTATTCAATTCTTCAATTAAGATCAGAAGTGTTTATAGTAGAACAAAAGTGTGTTTATCAGGATTTAGATTATAAAGATGACAAAGCATTTCATTTAATAGGGATTGTAAATAATGAAATTATAGCGTATGCAAGAATTTTTAATTCTGGTGATTATTTTTCAAAACCAAGTATTGGAAGAATTGTTGTTAAAAAAGAAAAAAGGAATTTTAATTACGGATATAAATTAGTTGAATATTCAATATCTTTTATTATTAATAATTTTTTAGATAAAACAATTATAATATCAGCACAAAAATATTTAATTAAGTTTTATAATTCTTTAGGTTTTATTCAACAAGGAGAAGATTATTTAGAGGACGGAATACCTCATATAAAAATGGTGAGAAATTAAATAAACCCCTCTATTTCTCTTACCTCTCCTGATTTTAACCCTTCTAAATATACAGAGCCTACCCTAATTCTTATCAAACGAAGCGTAGGAAACCCAACGTCAGCAGTCATTTTTCTAACTTGCCTAAATTTTCCCTCTGTTAGTGTAATAGAAACCCAACTAGTTGGACCATGTCTTTTATCTCTTATTTTTTTTTTTTTCGAAGTTAGGAGTATTAATTAAGAAAGAATTACATGGTTTTGTGGTATACTTTTTACCATTAAAACCTATAACAACCCCTTTTTTCATAAGATTAATTGCTTTTTTATTTATAATACCATCCACTTGAACGTAGTATTCTTTTTCTATTTTTTTACTTCTAATAAACTCACTTACTTTTCCGTTTGTTGTTAATAGAAGCAGCCCTTCAGAATTCACATCTAATCTACCTATTGCCATTGTTTTTGGAGGAAAGTTAAACAATTCACCTAATAGTTTTTTTCTTCTTTTGTGTGGGTTTACAAACTGGGAGATTGTTCCGTGGGGTTTGTGAAGCACAAAATGACGGTGGTTATCCATAAAATAAAAAATTAACACAATTACGATCAAAAATAATTATTTTTTATTCATAATTAATAGGGTGTTTTGTACCTTGTACTACTTTTTAAACACAAAAATATCAACACCCATGTCAACAGATAAAGAAAATAAAGCAAAACAAAAGGCGCTCCAGTTAACACTAGATAAATTAGATAAAACCTATGGAAAAGGAGCTGTTATGAAAATGGGAGATAGTGTTGTAGAGGAGGTTGAATCAATTTCTTCCGGTTCATTAGGTTTAGATTTAGCCTTAGGAGTAGGGGGGTATCCTAGAGGTAGAGTTATAGAAATATACGGACCGGAGTCTTCAGGTAAAACAACCTTAACTCTACACGCAATTGCAGAGGCTCAAAGAGCAGGAGGAATAGCTGCCTTTATAGACGCAGAACATGCTTTTGATCGGTTTTATGCATCTAATCTTGGCATCGACATAGATAATTTAATCATTTCTCAACCAGATCACGGAGAGCAGGCGCTAGAAATAACAGACAACTTAATACGTTCAGGTGCAATAGATATTGTTGTTATTGATTCTGTTGCGGCATTAACACCAAAATCTGAAATAGAAGGTGAAATGGGAGACTCAAAAATGGGTTTACACGCGCGTTTGATGTCACAAGCTCTTCGAAAATTAACAGGCACAATCAGTAAAACAAAATGTACGGTTATTTTTATAAATCAATTACGTGAAAAAATAGGGGTTATGTTTGGTAACCCAGAAACAACAACCGGTGGAAATGCATTAAAATTTTATGCTTCCGTAAGATTAGATATTAGAAGAAGAACTCAGATAAAAGAGGGTGATCGGGTTATTGGAAATCAAACTAAGGTAAAAGTTGTTAAAAACAAGGTTGCTCCACCTTTTCAAATTGCGGAATTTGATATTATGTATGGAGAGGGTATTTCTAAAGTCGGAGAGGTTTTGGATATTGGAGTAGAATTAGGAATTGTAAAGAAAAGCGGTTCTTGGTTTAGTTATGGAGAAACAAAATTAGGTCAAGGAAGAGATGCTGTTAAGGGTTTAATAAAAGACAATCCAGAATTAATGGATGAGTTAGAGGGTAAAATAAAAGAAGCGATAGGCAATCAATAAAATTTTTATATTCCAGTACTACCAAATCCACCTACACCCCGTTCTGTTACATTTAAGACAGTTACCTCTTTCCAATTAATATGCTCGTGTTTTGCAATCACTAGTTGAGCAATCCGCTCACCGTCAAGAACCTTAAATATTTCGTTAGATAAATTAACTAAAATAACACCTATTTCACCCCTGTAATCAGCATCAATAGTTCCAGGACTGTTTAAAACAGTAATTCCATTTTTAGCAGCCAGTCCACTTCTAGGCCTAACTTGGGCCTCAAAGCCAGCGGGCAAAGCCATAAATAGACCGGTTTTTATAACCACTCTATCTAACGGTTTTAAAAAGATAGCCTCTTTTATGTTTGCTTTTAAATCCATTCCTGCAGAAAGGCCTGTTTCATACTTTGGAATTTCATGGTTTGAGTTATTTATTATTTGTATTGTCATTTTTACACATATTGTAAAACAAATATAATAAATCAACTTAGCATTGTGTATTAGAATTATTACTTTTGATTTTTTAAAAGAATAAAAAATGATAGATCAACCCAAAATAGCGGTTCTGGGCGGGGGTAGTTGGGCTACAGCTATTGTGAAAATGCTTTCTGAAAACCTAGGTTTGGTTGGATGGTACATGCGAAGCGCTTCTGTTTTAGAGCATATTAAAATAAATAACCACAATCCAAATTACTTAAGCTCTGCTGAATTACACCCGGAACAATTAGAGCTATCAAACAATATTAATTTAATTGTAAAAAAGTATGATTTACTAATTTTTGCAATTCCCTCTGCCTTCTTAAAGTTAGAACTTGAAAAACTCACAATACCACTGAAAGCGAAAATTGTTTTTTCTGCAATAAAAGGAATTGTTCCTGATTCTGGTTTAATAGTGGGAGAGTACTTTTATGAAAAACATAAAATTCCATATGAAAACATTGGAGTTATCACAGGCCCTTGCCATGCAGAAGAGGTGGCGATGGAGCGTTTATCATATTTAACATTAGCATGTAAAGACTATGACAAGGCTAGATTGGTTGGCAATGCAATTAAAAGCAGATATATTAAGATAAAAATATCTGATGATATTATTGGTACAGAATATGCAGCGATGCTTAAGAATATTTTTGCAATTGCTGCTGGAATTTCTCATGGTTTAGGTTATGGGGATAATTTTCAATCTGTCCTTATGAGTAATGCAATTCGTGAAATGAAGCGTTTTATTCAAAAAGTCCATAAAATGAAGAGAAATATTAATAATTCGGCATATTTAGGAGATTTATTAGTAACTGGCTATTCAACTTTTAGCAGGAATAGAATGTTCGGAAACATGATAGGAAAAGGCTATACAGTTAAATCGGCTATTTTCGAAATGAGTATGGTGGCCGAAGGGTACTATGCTACCAAAGGCAGCTATAAAATAAAACAAATAAATGGAGCAAAAACCCCAATAATAGACTCTGTATATGCTATTCTATATGAGGGCAAGGATCCAAAAAAAGTTTTTGAAAAATTAACTAATAAATTAAATTAATAATAAAAAGACTTAAAAGCTGAGTTATTCAGCAATAAAAATTGCAAATAAGAACAAACATGAAGACGATTCAAGAAGCTGTCGAAAATACAATTAGAAAAACTCCTTTTATAGAAGAGGCCCTAAATGAAAAACTAATTAATGTCTCCTCCTTGGCAAGATCAATATTGCCAGAGGTTAGTAAATTACTTAAAAAAGAAATAAAAGCTGGCGCCGTGATGATGGCTATCAACAGAATTTCTCCAGCAAACGAGTTAAGAATACGAAAAAATATTAGAAAATTCACATTTTCGTTAGGAGATTTTATTGTCCGATCTGATTTGAGTGATTATACATATAAAAACACAAAATCACTTTTAAAAGAAATTGCTAGAATTCTTAGAAAAGCAGCAGACAATAACGATTCTTTTATTACAGTATCTCAAGGTATTTTTGAAACGAATATTGTTGTAAGTGAAAGCATGCGGCCATATATTGAAGAGTTTTTTATAGAGGAAAGACAAATACATAACGTAAAAAACCTTGCTTCAATAACAATTAAACTACCGAAAGGAAATCTAGAGCAATCGGGTTTTTATTATTTTATTTTAAAACAACTTGCATGGGCAGATATTTCTCTTCAAGAAGTAATATCAACAACCAATGAAATGACAATTGTTGTAAAAGAAAAAAACATCAATCAAACTTTTTCTATTCTAATGGACATGAAAACTAAATAAAAAATTTTTTATTAAACCAAAATAATCAAATAGTTATATTTGTTATTCTTAAAAAAAAGGATTAACAACTTGCCTAAAAATGACAAAAAAAGATCCTTATTCGGCACTAAGAATTAAAGAATTTAATATTTTCTTGTTAGTTCGCTTTACTTTAGTTTTTGGTTGGTCTATGCAGTTTATTGTAATTGAATGGAAAGTATATGAGTTGACCGGAGACCCTTTATATCTCGGTCTAATTGGTTTGATGGAAATTATACCTGCACTTTCCATGGCTTTGTTTGCAGGACATATTGTAGACCAGAAAGAAAAAAGAAACCTTTTAGCCATATGTATTGCTGCTTTTTCGATGATAAGCCTTGGTCTTTTTTGGATTACATCTAAAGATATAAGCAAGGCGCTTTCTTCACAATCAATCTTATATATAATTTATGCTTTAGTTTTTTTTGGTGGTTTTTTAAGGTCTTTTTTTGGACCCATAATATTTTCTTTGGTGGCGTTAATAGTACCAAAAAAAATATATCCAAATGCAACAACATGGAACAGTTCATTCTGGCAAATGGCTCGAGTTTTAGGTGTTGCTTTTGCGGGATTTTCTATTAATTGGATTGGAGTGCACGGGTCTTTAAGTATTATTTTTTTATTAGTTTTTTTATCTTTCGTAGTGGTTTTTAAAATTAAAAGAAAACCTATTTTAAATACTAAAATTGGAGAACCGGTAATAAAAAGCTTAAAAGAAGGGGTTGCTTTTGTGTTTAAAAAAAAAGAGATATTAGGTACTTTAACCTTAGATATGTTTTCTGTCTTGTTTGGAGGGGCTATAGCATTATTAGCCGTTTTTGCAGAAGATATTTTAAAAGTAGGCCCTCAGGGTTTTGGAATTTTAGTAGCCGCACCTTCTGTTGGATCTTTTTTAACAATGTTGATTACCGCTTACATTCCTATAAGTAAAAATGCAGGAAAGAAACTACTGATAGCGATTTTTGGTTTTGGTGTTTGTATTATTGTTTTTGGGCTTTCTTCATTCTTTTGGCTGTCTGTTGCGGCGTTATTCTTAAGTGGTGTCACAGACGGCGTTTCAATGGTTATTAGACAAACAATTTTACAATTAAAAACACCCGATCACATGCGCGGTAGAGTCTCATCTGTAAATTCTATGTTTGTGGGATCTTCTAATGAATTAGGGGCTTTTGAAAGCGGAGTAACAGCTAAATTAATGGGAACAGTTACAGCTGTAGTTTTTGGAGGTACAATGACCTTGGTTACTGTTTTTCTAACAGGAGTTTTAAATCCAACCCTAAGAGGGTTGGATTTAACAAAAGACATAGAAGATCATGAAAAATAATAATATTTTATTTAAAAAAACTAATTAACTTTAATTCTTTCTCTAATTTTAATTTATGTTTTTTTGAGGTACTTTTATTCCAAGAAAAATAGTTAGAAAACTCATTTAAGACAAGTTTTTTATAATTAGCAACACTATCAGGATTAAAATACATCCTTCCTGTTCTTCGCACAAAAAAATCTAGAGGAGTGCACGCCATTTCATAATAAATAGTAAACCAAACCTCTGACTTTATCATTTTTATATAAGAGCAATTGTCTTCTAGTTTATCAAACTTAGACATAATAATATTTGTTTGAAGCCCATAATTATATACCAAATACTGTGCATCTTTTTTATTAAAACCGACTTTTGATATTTTAGTATATATTTTATCTATATAACTTTTTACATCATTAAAACCATTAAATATTCCTCCTGACACAATAATTTTATCTGTTCTTGATTTTGGGAATTCTTTTTTGAAGCGATGTTTGTGTTTATTCGCAATTAAATTCACAACCCGCTCGGCCATTTTACGATAACCAGTTAACTTTCCTCCAGCTATAGAAATTAATTCTGTATTTGAAACAAAGATTTCATCCTTTCTTGACAACTCAGAGGACGATACCCCCCTTTGATCTATTAGAGGCCTTAATCCTGCCCATGAAGATTTCACATCACCTAATGAAATATGTGTTTTTGGGAACATATTGTTAATTGCAGAAATAAGATATGTGGCATCTGCCAAAGTTGTTTCAATGTTATTTTTATTTCCTTGGTAGTTTGTTTCTGTTGTTCCAAAGTAGGTAGCTTCTCCCCTTGGAATTGCAAACATCATTCTTCCATCAGGAACATCAAAATATACAGACTGTTTTAGGGGTAATTTATTGTGTGGAACAACTAAATGAACCCCTTTCGTTAGGTGTAATTTTTTATTTGTTTTAGAAGTGTTTTTGGTTATTAAATCATCCACCCATGGGCCAGTTGCATTTACAACGTGCTTTGCGTAAATATTAAAACAATCATCAGTAAAACGGTCTTTTACAGTTGCGCCCACAACCCTTTTTTTTTCATATAAAAAATCTAAAACCTCGGTATAGTTAATCGAATTTGTTGAGTAATCTAATGCTGTTTTTATTAACTCTAAAGTTAAACGAGCATCATCTGTTCTATATTCTGCATAGTAGCCAGCGCCTTTTAAAATTGTTTCGGGTAATAAAGGTTCTTTTTTTAAAGCACTTTTTTTATCTAACATTTTTCTCTTGTCTTCATCTTCTACCTTGGCCAAAACATCATATATTTTTAAACCAATTGAAGTTAGCCAAGCCCCATATGTTCCTCCATCAATTAATGGTAAAAGCATTTTTTCTGGAACAACCAAGTGCGGTGCTAATTTATGAACAATTGCGCGCTCAGTACCCACTTCTTTCACCAATAAAAAATCAAATTGTTTTAAGTATCTTAAACCTCCATGAATTAGTTTTGTAGATTTACTACTTGTTCCTGAAGCAAAGTCATTTTTTTCAACTAAAGCAACTTTCATTCCTCTTGAAGAAGCATCTAAAGCAATACCAGCGCCCGTAATACCTCCACCAATAATAAGCAAATCAAATTCTTCTGCCTTTAACCGATTAATTATTTTTTCTCTATTTAAAAACGAGAAGTGATTCATGGTTTTATAATTCAAAAATTAACCAAAACAAAAAGTTGGTTTTTGGTAAAATAAAAGATGATAGAAATTTACGAATTTATTTGGCGAATATTCCTTTTTTGTTAATTTCAGGAATTATTCTTAATCTATCCTTATTAATAGTATCTCTGTTAAAGATAAAAGTTTTGTCTTTTAGTTGATTGCCTTCAAAAAAAGAAACCTGAAAACGATTGTTTAAGACGAATAGTTCAGGCCGAATAAACTCTACTTTAGCAAAAGAATTTGCAGGCAAATAATTTAATTTTTTACGTATTAAAGAGCTTTTCTTTGTTTTAGAAAACCCCTGAGACACAATAACAATTATTTCTAAATCAATGTCTTTATTATTGATAATGTATACATTCCAATCATCTGTTTTATATAGTTCATTGTATTCATAAATAACTGCCATTTCTATACCTGAAACCCGAGGAATTTGAATGTCTTTTTTCATAAAAACCGGCAGATTTATCAATAAATATCTTTAAATTTTATTTAAAGAACTGATTTAAATTGTTTTAAAAACCGAACGTCATTTTCATAAAACATTCGAATATCAGGTATTTGGTATAATAACATGGCTATTCTTTCTATACCCATACCAAATGCATATCCGCTATAAATATTAGGATCAATATTGCAGTTTGTTAAAACATTAGGATCTACCATACCACATCCCATAATTTCCAGCCAACCAGTTCCTTTAGTAATTCTGTAGTCAGTTTCGGTTTCTAACCCCCAGTATATGTCTACTTCCGCACTTGGCTCTGTAAACGGAAAATAAGATGGGCGAAGACGAATCTTAGATTTCCCAAACATTTCTTTTGTAAAATACAATAAGGTTTGTTTTAAGTCGGCAAATGAAACATCGGTGTCAATGTACAAACCCTCTACTTGATGGAATATACAATGAGCCCTTGCTGAGATATCTTCATTTCTAAAAACTCTTCCAGGAGATATGGTTCTTATTGGCGGTTTATTATTTTTCATATAACGAACCTGAACCGAAGAGGTGTGAGTTCTCAGCAAGGTGTCAGGGTTTTTATCAATAAAAAAAGTATCTTGCATATCTCTCGCTGGATGATATTCAGGAAGGTTTAATGCGGTGAAATTATGCCAATCATCTTCTACTTCAGGCCCTTCAGAAATAGTAAACCCAATACGATTAAAAACGTCAATTATTTGATTTCTTACAAGAGAAATAGGGTGTCTAGAACCTAATATAATTGGCTCAGAAGGTTTTGTTAGGTCTCTATATAATTTCTTTTCTTCTTCAGAACTATCTAAAGCATCATTTAAAAGAAGGACTTTTTCTTCGGCGGCTTTTTTTAAATTATTTAGAGCTTGACCATAATCTTTTCGCAATTTAGGGTCAACACTTTTAAATTCAGAAAACAGGCCTTTTAACAAACCGTTGCTTCCAAGATATTTAATCCTAAAAGACTCTACTTCTGTTTTAGAAGCCGCTTCAAATAAACGAACTTCTTCAATGAGTTCTTTAACCTTATCTAACATGTTTTACATTCAAAAAAATAATATACAAATTTACATTTTTTATAAAGAAAAGAAATCAAATTTAACTTGAAAACAAAAATCAACACGAAAACGATTGAACACTGAAGGTTCAGTGATAAACAAAACTAAAAAAGTAGTATTAAGATATCCTAAAATATATATCTTTACAGCAAATCAAACAAGTAAACAACAAATCAAAAATAATCTTATGCAAGCCAAAATAAATGCTTTTATGGATATGGTGAAACAAAGAAATCATCATGAGCCTGAATTTTTACAAGCAGTACAAGAAGTTGCAGAAACTGTAATCCCTTATATTGTTAAAAATGATATATACCATGGGAAAAATATTTTGTTGAGAATGGTAGAGCCTGAAAGATTAATTTCATTTAGAGTTTCATGGGTAGATGATTCTGGAGAAATTCAAGTAAATAGAGGATATCGTGTTCAGATGAATTCTGCAATTGGGCCTTATAAAGGAGGGCTCAGATTTCATCCCACCGTGAATGCTAGTATTTTAAAATTTTTAGCTTTTGAGCAGGTGTTTAAGAACTCATTAACCACTCTACCAATGGGAGGAGGAAAAGGGGGTTCCGATTTTGATCCAAAAGGAAAGTCAGATAATGAAATTATGCGTTTTTGTCATGCTTTTATGAGTGAATTATTTAGACATATTGGGCATAATACTGATGTTCCTGCCGGAGATATTGGTGTTGGAGGAAGGGAGATTGGTTTTATGTTTGGAATGTACAAAAAACTTAAAAATTCTTTTACAGGGGTTTTAACCGGTAAAGGAGCCTCATGGGGAGGCTCTTTAATAAGACCAGAAGCAACAGGTTACGGCACAGTTTATTTTGCAGAGAATATGTTGAAAACAAATAAAGATTCTTTCAATGGTAAAAAAGTTGTTATTTCTGGTTCTGGAAATGTAGCACAATATGCAGCTGAAAAAGCAATTGAACTAGGAGCAACTGTATTAACAATGTCTGATTCTGGAGGGTATATAGTTGATAAAAATGGAATAGATTCAGAAAAATTAAAATTCGTAATGGATCTTAAAAATGTTAGAAGAGAAAGAATTAGCACTTATGTTGATGTTTATCCAACAGCAAAATATTTCGCAGGAGAGAGGCCTTGGGGTGTAAAATGTGATATAGCACTTCCATGCGCAACTCAAAATGAGTTGAATGGAGAAGAAGCAAAAAAGCTAGTCTTAAATGGATGTATGTGTGTATCTGAAGGCGCAAATATGCCATCTACTCCAGAGGCGATTCAGGAATTTATAAAATCAAAAATTCTATTTGCTCCAGGAAAAGCATCGAATGCTGGAGGAGTTGCAACTTCAGGCCTAGAGATGAGTCAGAACTCCTTAAGGTTAAGTTGGTCTAGAAAAGAGGTCGATGAAAAATTAAAAGATATCATGGAAGACATTCATGATTCTTGTGTTACTTATGGTAAGAATGATGACGGTTCTGTAGATTATATAAAAGGAGCAAATATTGCTGGTTTTGTTAAAGTGGCGGACGCTATGTTGGCTCAAGGTGTTGTTTAGCAATAATGTATTAAAAAATTTCCTTTCTTATTATCTAGATTAAGCTCTTTTAAGTTTTGTAAATTTATCTTGTGAATAATCCTTTTCAATATAGAAAAATAATTCATGTAGATATGGACGCTTTTTATGCCTCTGTTGAACAGCTAGACAATCCTGATCTAAAAGGAAAGCCCTTAGCTGTTGGAGGCAGCGGGTCAAGAGGTGTTGTTGCAGCTGCTAGCTATGAAGCTAGAAAATACGGTATAAAGTCTGCAATGAGTGGTGTTTTAGCAAGAAAAAAATGCCCTCAGTTAATTTTTGTAAAACCAAGATTTTCTAGATATAAAGAAATCTCTAGTAAGATTAGACGAATTTTTAATGACTACACAGATTTAGTTGAACCACTATCATTAGACGAAGCCTATCTAGATGTTACTGAAAATAAAAAGGGTAATCCATCAGCAAGTTTGATTGCTCAAGAAATTAGAGACCGCATCTTTAATGAGTTAAATTTAAGGGCTTCAGCAGGAATATCAATTAATAAATTTATTGCTAAAGTAGCTTCAGATATTAATAAACCAAACGGACAAAAAACAATCAACCCTGAAGAGGTGATTCTTTTTTTAGAAGAATTATCGGTTAATAAATTTTATGGAGTTGGGAAGGTAACCGCTGCAAAAATGAATAATTTAGGCATCTTTAAAGGGTTAGACCTAAAGAACAAATCATTAGAGGAACTAACAAAGCTCTTTGGAAAATCAGGAAAATTCTATTATAATATTGTTAGAGGCGTTCACAATAGTCCTGTAAAACCAAACAGAGTTAGAAAATCAATTGCCGCAGAAAGAACCTTTTCAAAAAACATTTCCTCAGAAGTATATATGTTAGAGAGGTTAGATAAAATAGCTGAAGAATTAGAAAAACGAATGATGAAATCAGAAACAAAAGGGAAAACAATCACTTTAAAAATAAAATACAGTGATTTCACTCAGCAAACAAGAAGTAAAACTGTTCAAAGCTTTTTGCAAACGAAAGAAGAAATCATACTTATTGTAAAAGAATTAGTATACCAAGAAAAGTTTAAAAACTCTGTAAGACTTTTAGGAATATCTTTTTCTAACTTAGACACAGAAAAAAAAGATCCTGTTTGGGTTCAGTTAAAGTTAGAGTTTTAAAAAATAAAACACTTTTATACTCAAACAACGGGTAGGAATTATTAATATAACCATATGATGAAAATTATCAGAACAGATGCTAAGAACTCTGATTTCATAAGATTAATTTCCGAATTAGATGCTTATTTAAAAGTAACAGACGGTGAAGACCATGAATTTTACAATCAGTTTAATGGTTTGGATAACGTAAATAACGTAGTTATGGTCTATCAAGACAAACAAGCCATTGGTTGTGGTGCCTTTAAAAAATTTGATGATGAAACTGCAGAAATTAAAAGGATGTATGTAAAAATTAACCATAGAGGTTATGGAATAGCACAAGCTATTTTAAATTCTTTAGAGCTATGGGCTTCAGAAAAAGACTTTAAAAAGTGTATTTTAGAAACAGGAGATCGTCAGATAGAGGCAATTAAGTTTTATAATAAATCTGGTTATATAAGGATTGCAAATTACGGACAGTATGCGCAAATGGATAACAGCAATTGTTTTGAAAAGTTAGTATGATGAATTACAGTTATTGGGAATATAAAGAATGGTTTACTGACAATGATTTTGTTGTTGTTGGTAGTGGAATTGTTGGTTTAAACTGCGCAATTCATTTAAAAGATTGTTTTCCAAAATCAAAAGTTGTTGTTTTAGAGAAAGGATTACTTCCGCAAGGGGCAAGTACAAAAAACGCTGGCTTTGCCTGTTTTGGAAGCACTTCAGAGCTATTAAGTGATCTTAAAAACCATTCAAAGGAAGAGGTGTTTCAGTTGGTAAAGAAGAGATGGGAGGGCCTTCAGTTTATAAGAAATTTACTGGGAGATATAAACATTGATTATCAACATAATTATGGATATGAATTATTTTCTGATGAAGTTTTTTTTGAAAAGTGCAAAAATAAAACAGAGGAATTAAACAAGTTATTATTTCCTATTTTTAACGCCGATGTTTTTTCTACAGCTCAAAATAAATTCAACTTTCAAAATATGGTTCCATCATACTTGGTTAATAAATTTGAAGCTCAGATAGATCCAGGAAAAATGGTTTCACAATTGCTAAAAAAAGCACAAGAGAAAGGAGTAAAAGTTTTAAATAACATTTCTGTCATAGGGTTTTCAGAGGGTACAAATCAAGTAAAGATTAACACAAGCCAAGGAGAGATTTCAGCCTCTAAAGTATTTTTTGCTACCAATGGTTTTTCTAGAGAACTTCTCAAAGAATCTATCTCACCCGCAAGAGCTCAAGTGTTGATTACAAGTCAAATTAAAAATCTACATATTAAAGGAACTTTTCATTTAGAGGAAGGGTATTATTACTTTAGAAATATACATAATAGAATTTTACTAGGAGGTGGAAGAAATTTAGATTTTGAGACAGAAGAAACTACCCAATTTGGTAAAACTACACTCATCCAAAATAAATTAGAAGAACTTTTAAAAACTATTATTTTACCAAATACAGCTTTTGAAATTACACACCGTTGGAGTGGAATTATGGGCATTGGAAATCAAAAAACCCCCATTGTAAAACAACTTTCTGAAAACAGTTATTGCGGTATTCGCCTTGGCGGTATGGGTGTTGCTCTTGGTTCGCTGGTTGGAAAAGAATTGGCAGACCTACTTGATTAAATAAATTTAAAGTTTAAAATGTTGAAAAAAATACTTGTACTTTTATTGTTAACCACATCAATGGTATCTTCTCAAGAATGGATTCAAGATAATAATAAAACCAGTGTTTTATTTCAAATTAAAAATTTTGGACTAACTGTAGATGGTGGTTTTAAAAGCATAGACGTAAATACAAATCTAGACACTAAAGATTTATCTAATAGTTATATTAACGGGACTATTATTGTGAACTCTATTTTTACAGGTATAGAAGCAAGAGATAAACACTTATTAGAAACAGATTATTTTGATGCTTTAAATCATGAAAAAATTATACTAAAATCATCTAAATTTAGAAAGGATACGAATGGTAACATTATTCTTTTAGCAAAGTTAAGTATTAAAGGAATTATTAATGAGATGGAAATTCCTTTAGAAGTTTTTGAAGATAACTCAACGTTAGTATTAAAGGCCTCAATGTTGGTAAACCGTGAAAATTTTAGTGTTGGCGGGAGAAGTATTCTATTGTCTAATAATGTAAAAATTCAAGTAGAATATTCTGCTACCAAATAAAAATTGAATATAACAACAACATTTGATGCAATAATAGTAGGAGGAGGATTGGCAGGCCTAACAAGTGCAATACATCTATCTAAACTTAAAAAAAAGGTGCTATTAATTGAAAAAAACACTTATCCTAAGCATAAAGTTTGTGGAGAATATATTTCTAATGAAGTTCTGTTATATTTAAATTCTCTCGGCATAGATCCAATAAACAAGGGTGCTAAACAGATTTCAAAAGTTCACATAAGCACTGTGAAAAGTAATTTAATAAAAGGAGAATTACCTCTAGGGGGTTTTGGAATGAGCAGGTATTTTCTAGACAACTTATTATTCAGAAAAGCACAAGATAATGGTGTAATAATATTAAAAGACATTGTAGAGTCTATTCACTATAAAGATGATTGTTTTTCAGTTTCAACAAAAAATGAAGGAATTTTTAATAGTAAAATAACGATTGGTGCTTTTGGGAAAAGATCTACACTAGATCAAAAAATGAAGAGGAGATTTATCCAAAAAAAATCACCTTATCTGGCTGTAAAAATGCATGTGAAAGGTGTATTTCCGGAAAACCTAGTTGCTTTACACAATTTTAAAGGTGGGTATTGCGGGGTATCTAAAGTAGAAAGTGATGCGATTAATGTTTGTTATATAACAGCATATAAATCATTTAAAAAGTATAAAAACATTTCAGACTTTCAAGAAAACGTTGTTTTCAATAATAAATACCTTAAACAAATATTTACCACTTCATCTTCCCTTTTTGAAAAGCCACTTACAATTAGCCAAATTTCTTTTCAAACTAAAAGTCCAGTAGAAAATCATATTATTATGTGTGGTGATACTGCTGGAATGATACACCCCTTGTGTGGTAACGGAATGGGAATGGCCATATCTAGTGCCAGGTTGGCAAGCAGAAGAATTTTTCAGTTTCTAAATGGCGAAATAAAAACAAGAGAAGGCTTAGAAAAACTGTATATTAGAGATTGGAACAAAGAATTTAAATTGCGATTAAAAACCGGTCATTTTGTTGCGTGGTTATTTAGAAATCACATTGTTTCTCAAATTGCCTACTCAATTTTAAAAATAATTCCATCATTGTTGCCCAAAATAATAAAATTTACCCATGGAAAACAGATACAACCACTATGAGTTTTTTAGTTGATACTTCTCACCGTTCTTCAG